>QFCE01002841.1_pt1 | contig 100113 bp, 94 predicted proteins | sample 5346091 | NCBI WGS metagenome assembly QFCE01 (sample SAMN09062252, study PRJNA434731) | Human gut metagenome, whole genome shotgun sequencing project. | isolation source: stool timepoint A chromium assembly | host: Homo sapiens | collected 2015
CGTTTTTGATCCTGATGATCCTGGCAACGCCTCTGGTACGCCTGATCGTCGGCAAATCCTACGGCGCGAATGCGACGATCATTTCCCTGACGCTGGCAGCTGCGCCGTTTGTGGCAAGGCTTGTGGAATCCTCTCTTCTGGAGGTGGACAAGGGTGTGATCGAGGCGGCTCAGAGCATGGGCGCCAGCGTATGGCAGATCGTGACGAAGGTTTTAATTGGCGAGGCGAGGGTGTCCCTGATCGTGGGTTCTACGATCGCCCTCGGCACGGTGCTCGGTTATACGGCGATGTCCGGCGCGATCGGCGGCGGCGGCCTGGGCGATATTGCGATCCGGTACGGCTATTCCAGATGGGTGCCGCATCTTTTAATTTCTACGGTCGTGCTGCTCGTGATCCTCATGCAGATCATTCAGGCGGCAGGCAACCGGCTTTCCAAAAAGCTGGACAAAAGACAGTCAAACTGACGGTATTTGCTTCATGACGGCATGCGCTGAGGCGCGTTTTGCCGTATGGAATAAATGATTCCGGCATATCCGGAGAAAAGAGGAGAAAGATTATGAAAAAAAAGGTATTGGCACTGGTATGCGCCCTGACCCTTGGCGCAGGACTGCTGACCGGCTGCGGCGCTTCGGAGCCTGCAGCGGCGGATGGCACAGCGGCAGCGGAAAGCACCGCTGCAGCAGCGGCGGAGAGCACGGCTGAGGCGGATGCAGAAACGACAGACGGCGCAGCAGCGACAGATGGCGCTGCAGAGAAAAAGGGCACTGTGACCGTGGCGGCGACGGCGGTTCCCCACGCGGAGATTTTAGAGGCGGCAAAGCCGCTGATGGAGGAAGCAGGCTGGGAGCTTGAGATCGTTGTATTTACAGATTATGTGCAGCCCAACGAAGTGGTGGAAAGCGGCGACATCGACGCAAACTATTTCCAGCATGTGAACTACTTAAACAGCTACAATGAAGAAAAGGGCACGCATCTTGTAAACGTGGGCGAGATCCACTACGAGCCCCTCGGGATTTACCCCGGCAAGGAAAGCGACCTTGCGGCAATTTCCGACGGTGCGGAAATCGCGGTTCCCAACGATACGACCAACTGCGCGAGAGCGCTGCTTTTGCTGGAAGCGCAGGGGCTGATCAAGCTGGATCCCGAGGCAGGCATCACGGCGACAGAGATTGACATCATCGAGAACCCTCATAACATCAAGATCGTTCCGCTGGCGGCAGAGCAGGTGGCGCGCACCCTTCCAGACGTTGCGTTCGGCGTGGTAAACGGCAACTATGCGCTGGAAGCAGGGCTGTCCACAGAGGATGCGGTTGCGATCGAGGCGGACGATTCCGAGGCGGTTCAGGAATATGTGAATGTGATCGCGGTGAAGGAAGGCAATGAGGAAAACGAGGGCGTAAAGGCGCTCGTTGACGTGCTCAAATCCGACGACATCAAAACCTTTATCAACGACCAGTATAAGGGCAGCGTCGTTCCTTACGAGGGATAAACTGCCGGATGCAAAAAGGGCTTTTGCGGACGCCGCAAAGGCTCTTTTTGAACAAAGGAAAGGGAGGAGTTTATGGCAAAGCGCTTTTTTGGATGGCTCGACCGCTGGTGGTTCGTGCTTCTTACGGCAGGATGTATCGGTACCTTTGCGGCGGTCTTTCTGATCTTCGGGGAAGAAAGCTACTTAACGGTTCAGGATAATCTGGATCTGTTTGTGGCGCATTTTCAGGTAATGAGCCATTCTGACACATGGTTTGCGCATGGGGCGACGGTGCCGATGCTGGGCGGGATCAGCCGGGACTGTTTGAGCGGGGAATGGAATCTTTACAATATCCTGTTTGCGTTCCTGCCGGTCTTTCCGGCGTATATGACAGGGTATTTTTTAAAAATCGTGATCGGCATGGGCTCCTTTGTATTGCTGGCAAAGGATATTTACAAAGAAAAATTTGCGCAGTACAGAGGGATCGCGTGGGCGGCGGGGCTTTGCTATGGGATCCTTCCGCTGTTCCCGGCGTATGGGATCGCCTTTGCGTCCATTCCGCTGGCGGTGCTGATCCTGCGGAAAATTTATTTCGGCGAGGGAAAGCTCTGGTATGCAGCGCTGTTTGTCTATCCGTTTTTATCGTATTTTTCCTATTTCGGATTTTTTATCCTCGCCTATCTTGTGTGCGCGGTGATCATTTTATCCGTCCGGGATAAAAAATTCTGCGGGCGGCTGTTGGCAGCGTTGTTTGTGCTGGCGGCGGGCTATGTGTGCTTTGAATACCGGCTGTTCGGGCAGATGCTGTTTTCGGATGTGCCTACGATCCGGGAGACGATGGTGGAAAGCGATCTTGGTTTTGGGCAGATCGTAAAGGAAATCTGGGGCGCCTTTGTGCAGCCCGTATTCCATGCGGCGTCTGACCATGCGTATTTTGTGCTTCCGCTGTGCGCAGCGGTGCTTGTGTGGCAGGCGGTGCTGGCAGTCAGAAAACAAAAGGGCGCTGCAGCGGACGGGGATCGGAAAGAGGCGCAAAAGTTTCACAAAAGCGCGCTTTTGTGGGTGCTTTTGCTGATCGTGTTCAACTGCCTGATCTATGGGATTTATTTCTGGGGGGATTTCCGGAGGCTCTTTGAAACGCTTGTGCCCCCGTTAAAAGGGTTCCAGTTTAACCGGACGGTATTTTTCAATCCGTTTTTGTGGTATGCAGCGTTTTTTCTGGCGCTGAAATTTTTGTATGACAGGGGAAGGCTGTTCTGGCGGCGCATGGCAAACTTGCTGGCGTGCGTCGGCGTTGCGGTTATCGTGGTAACGCCTGCGGTTTATAACGAATTTTATTACACGGTCTATCATCAGCTGTACCGGGCGGTAAAGCATACGGATGTGAATATGCTGAATTTCCGGGAATATTTCAGCGAGGAGCTGATGGAGGAGATCAAGGCGGACATTGATTATGACGGGGAATATGCGGCAGGCTACGGGTTAAATCCGGCGGTGCTGCAATACAGCGGGATCGCGACGCTGGACGGCTATCTGGGTTTTTATCCCCAGAGTTATAAAGAGGATTTTACAAGGCTCATCCTGCCTTCCTACGAGCGGGTGCCGGAATGGCAGACCTATTACGGGGAGTGGGGGGCGCGCGCCTACCTGTTTGCGGGCAGCGGGGAGAGCATCTACAATCCGTACCGGAACCAGCCGCTGGAGGACCGCCACCTGTATCTGGACAGTGAGCAGTTTGTAAAAATGGGCGGAAAATACCTGTTTTCCCGCTATGAGCTGGACAATGCGGAGGAGCTGGGATTTTCGCTGCGGGGCGTATATGGGGCGGAAAGCTCGCCCTATACGATTTATCTATACGAAATTTGACAAGGAATGCGGATGATGTTATACTAAAGAGACGCTGACCCGGTCAGCGTTTCAGAAAAAATACAGTTGAAAACATCTGCTCCAAAAGATAAGGGGGACATGAAAATGCCGATCAGAATCGAAAATTTCGCCGGAAAATTCGGCTGGAATGCGAGAAAATATTTTCCCAAGCTGGCGTCTGCAAGCTATTTAAAGTTTCAGTTTCTGACAAGAGGAAAGGTTCAGCAGGATTATATTGATTATTTTATGAACGCGCCGGAGGTGCCGCATCCCCATGTGGTAAATCTGGAAACGATCAACCGCTGCAACTCCACCTGTGAGTTCTGCACCGCCAATAAGAACGCGGAGAAGCGCCCCTATGCGCGGATGAGCGAGGAGCTTTACTACAGCATCATTGACCAGTTAAAGGACTGGAACTACAAGGGGCATCTGACCTTATACGGAAACAACGAGCCGTGGCTGGATACCCGCATCGTGGAGTTCCACAAATATGCCCGCAAACAGCTTCCGGACTGCTTTATCTTCATGTCCACCAACGGGCTTTTGCTGGACATTGACAAGGTAAAATCGATCATTCCCTATGTGAACCAGCTGATCATCAACAACTACTGTCTGGATATGAAGCTGCACGACAACATCAAGGAAATTTATGACTATGTGCAGGCGCATCCCGAAGAGTTCAAGGATGTGGACATCCTGATCCAGATGCGTTATCTGAAGGAAGTGCTGACAAACCGCGCGGGCAGCTCGCCGAACAAGAAGGCGACCGAGAAGATCATCAAGGAAACGTGCCTGATGCCCTTTACGGATATGTGGATCACGCCCAACGGCAAGCTGGGGATCTGCTGCTGCGATAACTTTGAGGTAACGGATTTCGGCAACTTAAACGAGATCTCCTTAAAGGATGCGTGGAACAGCCCGCTGTATCAGCAGCTGCGCATGAAGGTCAAGGACGGCAGGCAGAACTGGGATTTCTGTAAGCACTGCGACTTCATCGACACGAAGCTGCGCACCGACATCGCGAAGGAGGCGATGAAGGAAGCGGGATACGGAAAGTACGCGAAATAATTGAATAGTTGAAAATGCGGCTATCCATACGATGATAGAATGAGCTGTAAAAGACGGCTGCCCGTAAACAGGATCAGGAAACTGTTTGCGGGCAGCCGTTTGTGATTACTTTTCAGAACAACCGGTGGATAAAAGAAAACGGCAGAGCCTGCAGGCTGCGCCGTTTTCCAAATGGTTCCGTTTTTATTTGGATTCGTGATATTCCTTTTCGGTATTGACGTTCCAGATGTTGGAGCGGTCGGAAATACCGTTTAAGATATTGTGGACAGCCTCGAAGGAGGTGCACATGGAGTGGTCGATGTTGTTGTAACGGTGCTGGCCGTTTCTGCCGACGCAGTAAAGGTTTTCGATGGTATTGAGCCATGCGATCAGGGTGTCGATCTCGGAATAGGTGTCAAAGTAAGCCGGATATGCTTTTTTGACGGATTCCGAATGGGTGTCGATCACATCCTCTGCGCGGTCGATCATGCCCATCTTGACCATTTCGGAGACGCCGAGCTTTGCAAATTCTTCATCGCTCATGTTCCAGAGTTCGTCGCCTTCATTGCAGAAATATTCCAGGCCGATCCAGATCGTATGCTCCAGATCAACGACCATATAAGGGGACCAGTTGTTGTATACCTGAAAACGTCCCAGCTTTACGGTGCGGTCGTGCACATATACCCAGTTGTCCGGGATGATGTTGCCGATCGTTTTTAATTTGGTCTTGTTTTTTAAGTTGATCCTCGGAATGAGAACGCCCAGCGTGCGGTAGTCGCGGTAAGGAAGCCCAGCCGCGATGGAAGCCTCTTTTGCGGGAACGTCGTTCATGCCGCCCACCAGATCCTTTAAAGGCATGGAGGAAATAAACACATCCGCATCGGCGGTAATCTGTTTTCCGTCGTGCTCGTAGGTCAGGGAAACGATCCTGCCGCCTTCCTTCTTAAAAGAAACGACGCGGGCATTTTTGAGGATATGTCCGCCGAGCTTCTCAATCTCCGACGCGGTCACGTCCCAGAGCTCTCCGGGGCCTAACTTCGGATAGCTGAACGACTCAATCAGGGAAGTTTCCACATGGCGGTTCTCGCTGTTGGGAAGAAGCTTTCCGAACATGTCCTTGATGATCGCAAATACGGAAAGCCCCTTTGCACGCTGCGCGCCCCAGCTGGGGTCGATCTCGCTGGGATGGCGTCCCCAGAGGTTTTCGGTGTAGTGCTCAAAAAACATGGAATAAAGCTTTTTGCCGAAGCGATTGATATAGAAATCCTCGAGGGATTTTTCCTCGCGCTTGTGGACTGCGGAGCAGAGATAGCTGCACACGGCAACGATGTCGGTCCAAAGCCCCATGTTCGCAAAGGTTTCCCATTTTAAGCTGATGGGATAATCAAAAAACTTCTTATCATAATAGATGCGGGAAACGCGGTTTCTCTTGAGCATGACGCGGTCTTCCTTTTCCGGGTCGGGGCCGTTGTCAGACCAGGGCATCGTGCGGTCAAGCTGAATGTCGTCCCACGCGGGCTTTCCCTGCATGGGGAGCATGTTTTCCCACCATTCGTTGACCTCGGGCACCTTGGAAAAGAAGCGGTGTCCGCCCATGTCCATCCGGTTTCCTTTATAATTGACAGTTTTGGAAATGCCGCCCATGTAGGTGCTTTCTTCAAAAACGGTAACTTCGTATTCATCCGACTGCTTTAAAAGCTCATAGGCTGCGGTAAGGCCTGCGGGCCCTGCGCCGATAATAAACGCTTTTTTCATGAAAAAAATTCCTTTCCGTATCTGACGTGAATCTCGCAGTCCTGTACAGGGGGCTGCCGGATGGCTGGATTTAGCCATACATTCATTATTTTAGCATATCGGACAAGTTTATTCAAGATTTGAAATTTGCCTTTCCTTTTAAAGGGAACCGTTCAGATTCCCGCCGGTGTCCGGTTCTGCACAGCCGCCGTCCGGCACGGTTTTGCCGGTCTCCAATCTCGCTCACGGAAGAATTTGGGTCAAACGGGGCGGAAGCGTCCGGGGTGCAGCCTGTCCGGTCAAACTCGCCCGGCGTACGCCGTGCTCAGACAAGTCCCGGACAGGCTGTCGGACGCTTCCGCCCCGTTTGCAAATTCTCCTTCGCTCGCCAGTCGCCGGGCAAAAACCGTGCCGGACGGCGGCTGTGCAGAACCGGACACCGGCGGAAGCTTCCGAATGGAAGGACGGACGCCCGCATTGCTTCCGGTACGGATGTTTTTTCGGATTCCTTGAAAAAAACATCTCGTATAAATGATATAGATGCAAATACCAATCCGCATAAAACCCGCATAAAGTTGATATAAAACAAACATAAAATCAACATAAAACACCATAATCCCACGATAATCCCCGTGCAGCCACCCCCGATAATATACACTAACAGCCAACTATATCCGACAAAAAGTGCCATTTAGTTACTTTAAAGTTACGAGCTATTCGGATATAATAAAACCCGTGATTAAAATTGCGGGACAATTTTTTCACGGGAGGGATAAAGATGAGTTGTATATGGGTATCCGCGCAGGAATGCAGCGGAAGCGAACTTCTCCGGCTTTCGGAGCTGGTCAGGCATGACAGTGACCTGAGGGTTATTTTGTCGAATGAGCCGCCTTTTTCGGGCGAGGCAAAAGAAACGTCTGACAACGAAAATTCCGAACTGCTGATACGGCTGGGCATTCGGGCGAATCTGAAAGGGTTCGAGTATCTCAAAACAGCGGTAAAGCTTTGCAGGAAGGACAGAGGGGAGCTGGACGGCATCACCAAAAGGCTCTATCCGTCGATCGCAAGGAGGTACGGGACGTCTGCGGACAAGGTAGAGCAGGCGATCAGACATGCGATCCGCACTTCATGGGACAAGGGAGAGACGGGGGAGCAGCGGGCGGTATTCGGCTATTGCTCCAACGATGGAAAAAGACCGACGAATTCGGAATTCATCGGCCATGTGACGGATCATCTCGATAAAATGGGGAAAATCATATTTTCATAAGGAAAGCTCTGTGGAAAAAGCTTATGCCTTCGGCTCCGGAGGAAGCAGCATTTCCACGAGGCAGCGGGCAGCCGCGCCCAGAGGACGGGCAGGATCACGCACGAGGCAGATATGGCGCTGCGGGATCTCTTCCTTTAAAGGAATGACGCAGACGCGGTTTTCGGAAAGCGCCTGCGCCGCCATTTCCTCCGGCACAAAGGCAAGCCCCAGATTGTGCATGGCGACGGGCAGGAGAAGATCCGCACTGGCAAGTTCGATGTCGTAATGGAGCGCCAGCCCCTGCTCCGCAAAAAAGTCCTCGTAAAACTGGTGGGACATGGTGACGTGGGGAAGTCCGGCAAGCGGATATTTCTGCAGCGCCCGGAGGGAATTTTTGCGGCGGCACAGCCCGGAAAATCTGGGGCCGCCGATCAGGATCGTTTTAACCGGGCGCAGGTGCACGGCGGTATAGGGCTTTTCAATCTGAAAGGGAGTAGGGACGACGGCAATATCCGTGCGTCCCTCTTTTAAATTAGAAAGCACCTGCGCGGTCACGCCGTTGCTGATGCGCAGCTTTACGTCGGGGTATTCCTTCTGATACAGGGCAAGCTTGTCCAAAAGCAGGCAGTGCAGCGCCGTTTCCGTAGCGCCGACGCTGACGGAGCCGCCGTGAAGCCCCAGCGACATGCTCAGCTCCTCCTCGCCCCGCAGAATATGCTCGTAGGCGGGAGCCACATAGCGGTAGAGCGTTTCCCCCTCGGGGGTCAGGGTGACGCCGCGGCGGGAGCGGATAAAGAGGCGGCAGTCAAGCTCGCTCTCCAGATTCTGCATGCTGCGGGTGACGGAGGGCTGGCTGGAGAGCAGCACGGCGGCGGCGCGGGTAAAATTTTTGTATTTTGCAACATAATAAAAAATACGGTAATAGTCGAAGCTGGCAGGCATAAGAACGCCCCCTTTCTGAAAAAATGGACAAATCCATAATTGTGTGATACGATTTTGATATTATACGCATATCAGATTTATATTTTTAAATGGAACGTAAATCTAGTATAATACGCCCGGAGCAAATTGAAAAGTGAAAAATTTGGAGAAAAGGAGGCATGTAGGATGGAGCAGTCCATTGAGGAGGTTCTGAGCCGGCTCGTAGCTGTGGAAGACGCCGCCCAGCAGATGCAGGACGCGGTGGAAGCGCAGAAAAAAGAGCTTGCCGCTCAGACGGAAGAGAAGAAAAAAGAGTTTGACAGCATGCTGGAGCAGGAGACTGCCCGCAGGACCCAGGCGCTCAAGGAGCGGATGGAGCAGGAGAAGGCGCAGGAGCTGGAGGCGCTTCGGGAGCAGACCGAACAGCAGCTTTTGCAGATTCAGCATAAGTATGACGCCGAGCATGACAAGATCTCGGATGAAATTTTGCAATCCATGATAAGGACGTGAGCAAATGAGTTTATTTCGTTACAGCGGCCTGACGACCAAGGTAAGGGCGATGAGCGGAAAGCTTCTGACAAAACAGGATTTTGACCAGATCAGCAATCTGCAAAGCGTGCCTGAGGTGATCGCCTGGCTGAAAAAGAAACCGTCCTACGCAGCTGTCCTGGGCAATGAGAACGAGAACGACCTCCACAGAGGTCAGGCGGAGGGGATGATCCGGCGTTCCTTTTATGCGGATTTTTCCAAGCTTTACCGTTTCTCAAATTTGGAGCAGAGGGCGTTTCTGGACGCGTATTTTCAGCGCTATGAGATTATCTGCCTGAAAAATATCGTCCGCGCGATCACAGGAAAGGAAGAAAAGGAGGCGGATACCTCCGATCTGGAAGTGTTTGACAGACATTCCTCTTTCCCGCTGCAGCAGGCGGCTGCGGCTGAGACGATGGACGCCCTGATCACAGCGCTTGTAGGAACGCCGTACACAGACGTGCTCAGAAACGTCGGCACGGGCGGGAAAGCGACCCTGTTCGACTATGAATTTGCGCTGGACATGTTCTATTTTAAGAATCTCTGGACGCGTGTGCGCAGGGATCTGAAAAAAGAGGACAGGGAGGCGGTGATCCAGTCGGTAGGAACCCAGATCGACACGCTCAATCTGGAATGGATCTACCGGGCGAAGCGCTATTACCGGATGGACGCGGCAAAGGTTTACGCGCTCATCATTCCGGTGCATTACCGTCTGAAGCTGGAAGAGGTCAAGCGGATGGCGGAGGCGGAGAGCATCGAGGACATGCTTTCCTGCGTGGGGGCGACAAAATACGGAAAATATTTTCAGGATATGGGATCGATCGATCTCGAACGGGTGGGGACAAACATCCAGGAAGCGGTGCACAAGGCTCTGATGGGGCATAATCCTTATTCAGCGGCATGTCTGGAAGTGTATTTATATAAGAAAGAACAGGAAGTGCACAGGATCATCACCGCGATGGAGTGTGTCAGATACGGTCTGCCGGCTGAAAAAATCAGAGAATATCTGGCGTAAAGGAAGGTGCAGTAATTGATTGAAAAAATGAAATTTATAAGCGTGATCGGGCGCAAGGAGCAGCTCGACACGGTGACGGGGAAGTATCTTAGCCGGTATGAGATACAGCTGGAGAATGCGGTGGGCGTTTTAAAGAACTTAAACAACCTGACCCCCAGCGCAGAGGCAAACCCCTATCGCGAGCCTGCGGCGAGGGCGTCAGAGATCGCTGCGCGCTATGGAAACGAAGCAGCGGCAGAGCGCATGGACGCCAACGAGGCGCAGGGCTTAGTGGAGTGGGCGCAGGAAAAGATTCAGGAATCCGCCGAAAAGACGGACAGCCTGCAGTCGGAACTGAAAAAGAAGGTGGAGCTTCTTGCGGGCATCACGCCCTATCAGGAGCTGCATTTCGACATTTCCCGCATCCTGCATTTTAAAGAGGTGCGATTCCGGTTCGGACGGCTTCCCGTGGCATATTATGAAAGGCTCAAAACCTACGCCTACGACGATATGTGCACGATCTTTGAAAAATGCCGGCAGGATGACACCTATGTGTGGGGCATTTATTTTGTCCCGGCGGCGGAGGCAAAGAAGGTGGATGCCATTTATTCCTCCCTGCATTTTGAGCGCATTTTCGTGGAGGACGCCTATGAGGGAACCGTGGACGAGGCGTGCGAGAGCTTAAGAAAAGAGATCCATAGCCTCGAGGAGGAGATCAGGCGGGAGCAGGACGCACTGAAACAGGAGCTTGGCGCAAAGGGCGCGGCGCTTCAGGGTGCGGCGGAAGCCCTTTCCTGTGCGGCGAAGCTGTTTGACGTCAGAAAGCTTGCGGCGTTTACCAAGGCGAAAAACGAGACGTTTTTCATCCTCTGCGGCTGGATGGTCGGAAACGAGGCGAATCAGCTGAAAAAAGAGCTGGAAAGCGATCCGTCCATTTTCTGCACGCTGGAAGAAAATCCGGACAGACGGGTGATGATCCCGCCGACCCGGTTGAAAAACCCGGCGCTCATCCGTCCCTTCGAGATGTTCATCCGGATGTACGGCCTGCCGAACTATCAGGAGTTCGACCCGACGCTGTTTGTGGCGATCACCTATTCGGTCATTTTCGGCGCGATGTTCGGAGACGTGGGACAGGGGCTTGTGCTTCTGATCGGCGGCCTGCTTTTATACTTCTTAAAAAAGATGAATCTGGCGGCGATCATTGCAGGATGCGGATTTTTCTCGACGATTTTCGGATTTTTATACGGAAGCATTTTCGGCTTCGAGGATCTGATCCCGGCGCTGTGGCTGAGGCCGGCTGAGGCGATGACGCAGCTGCCCTTTATCGGCACGCTCAACACGGTGTTTGTCGTGACGATCGCGCTGGGCATGGGGCTGATCCTTCTGACGATGGTGTTCCACATCATCAACGCGGTCAAGGCAAAGAAGCTGGGCGAAGCGCTGTTTGACACAAACGGCGTGGCAGGTCTTGTATTTTACGGGGCGGTCGTTTTGGTCGTGGTGCTGTTTATGACGGGAAATACCCTTCCGGCTGCCGTAGCGCTTGTGATCCTGTTCGTGCTGCCGCTTCTGGTGATCGCCTGCAAGGAGCCGCTGACGGCGCTTCTGGAAAAGAAAAAGCACGAAGAGGAGTCCGGCGTCGGAATGTTTATCGTACAGGCGTTTTTCGAGCTGTTTGAGGTATGCTTAAGCTACTTTTCCAACACGCTGTCGTTTGTGCGTATCGGCGCGTTTGCGGTCAGCCACGCGGCAATGATGCAGGTTGTCATGATGCTTGCGGGCGCGGAAAACGGCGCTGCGCCCAACTGGGCGATCGTGATCATCGGCAATCTGGTCGTTATGGGCATGGAAGGGCTGATCGTGGGCATTCAGGTGCTCCGTCTCCAGTATTACGAGTTTTTCAGCCGTTTCTACAAGGGCGACGGCAGAGAATTTAAACCCTATTTCACAAAGGAAGAAAACATTTAAGGAGGTCATTTATCATGGCAAAAATTTTATTATTCGCAGCATTCGCAGCCTGCATCATCGTTCCGTTCCGCGTATTTGTAAAAGGGGAGCAGACAAAGAAAAGATATAAATCCACACTGGCGTTAAACGGCGTAATGTTCTTCGGGCTGATGCTGTTTACCGGCGTTATGATGTTCTCCGGAAGCGCATCCGCAGCAGAGACTGCAGAGGCGACTGCAGCTGCGGCAACCGGGCTGTCCACAGGCCTTGGCTATCTGGCAGCAGGCCTGTCCATCGGCCTTTCCTGTGTCGGCGGCGGTATTGCCGTAGCGAGTGCGGCAAGCGCGGCGCTGGGCGCGATCAGCGAAGATTCCTCCATCCTTGGTAAGTCCCTGATCTTTGTAGGCCTTGCCGAAGGTGTCTGCCTGTACGGTCTGATCATCGCATTCATGATCCTGGGTAAGCTTTGATGAAAATGTATCTGATCAGCGACAACATTGACACGCTCACCGGCATGCGGCTGGCGGGCGTGGAGGGCGCGGTGGTCCACGAGAAACAGGAGCTGAAGGCAGAAATCGACAAGGTGCTTGCCGATAAGGAGATCGGTATCCTGCTTTTGACGGAAAAGTTCGGGAAGGAATTTCCGGACATCATCGACCACATCAGGTTGGAGCGGAAATTACCGTTGATCGTAGAAATTCCCGACCGGCACGGCACTGGCCGCGCCCCGGATTTCATCACATCCTATGTGAATGAAGCGATCGGGATCAACATCTGACCGCTGAGAGGATCAGCGGTCGGCATTTCCGGAGGATATATATGACGATAGACGAAAAGCTGCAGCATTTTATGGACGTGACCACTGCAAAGGTCAACGCCGAAAATGCAAAACAGATCGAAGATTATAAAAAAGGGCTGGAAAAGGTATACGAAAGCTACTGCGAAACAGCCCGCCGCAAATCCGAGCTTTCCTTAAAGCTGAAGGAAGAAAGCCTTGAGAAGCAAAAAAACGCCGACCTTGCCGAAAAGCAGATGGAGATCCGGGAAAAGACCGGAAAGCTTCTGCGCGAGCTGGATGAAAAGCTTTATTCCGAGGTAAAGGGCAAGCTGGAACGCTTCATGGCGACCGGGGAATACGAGCGGTATCTGGTGGAGCAGGTAAAGAAGATCCTTGCGTTTGCGGACGGCGACGATGTGGTGATCTACATCGACCCCGAGGACGTTGCGCGCAAGGGGACGGTTTCCGCAGGGGCGAATACGGCGCTGACTGTGAGCGAGTACAGCTTCGGCGGCGGCGTGCGCGCAGTCATCGAAAAGCGCGGCATCCTGATCGACCAGTCCTTTGACACGAAGTTGAAAGAAGCCTTTGCAGGAAAGGAGACGAGCCAGAGATGGAAAAGTCTTTGAAGATTTACGGCATTAACGGCCCGCTTGTGACCGTAAAGGGCAGAACTGATTTAAAAATGAGCGAAATGGTCTATGTGGGCAGCGAGAAGCTGGTGGGCGAGGTAATCCGCCTTTCTCCCGAGCTTGCGACCATTCAGGTATTTGAGGAAACGTCCGGCTTAAAGCCCGGGGAGCTTTTGTACCCCACCGGGGCGACCCTGTCCGTAACGCTGGCGCCCGGCATCGTTTCCAATATTTTTGACGGCATCGAGCGCCCGCTGGCGGAGATTGAGAAAAAGTCAGGCAAATACATCGACCGCGGATTTTCCATGGATTCGCTGGATACCCATAAAAAATGGCAGACAAAGCTGTGCGTAAAGCCCGGCGACCGGGTGGAGGGCGGCACGATCATTGCGGAAGTGCCCGAGACGCCCGCGATCACCCATAAGGTCATGGTTCCGCCGGATGTGGAAGGAATCGTGGAAACGGTCGTGCCCGACGGCGAGTACACGATTAACGACACGATCGTGACGCTGATGAAGCCAGACGACAGCGTGATCAGCCTGACGATGACCCAGAAATGGCCCATCCGTGTGCCCCGTCCCAACGCAAAGCGCCATCCGGCGTCCCGTCCGCTGGTAACGGGACAGCGTATTTTGGATACCCTGTTCCCGATCGCAAAGGGCGGCACGGCTGCGATCCCCGGCGGCTTCGGGACAGGAAAGACGATGACCCAGCACGCCATTGCGAAGTGGTCTGACGCGGATCTGATCGTTTACATCGGCTGCGGAGAGCGCGGAAACGAGATGACAGAGGTTTTGGAGGACTTCTCCAAGCTGATCGACCCCAAGTCCGGCAATCCGATGATGGACAGGACGGTGCTGATCGCGAACACCTCCAACATGCCGGTTGCGGCGCGTGAGGCAAGCATTTATACGGGACTGACGCTGGCGGAGTATTACCGCGACATGGGCTATCATGTGGCAATCATGGCAGACTCCACCTCCCGCTGGGCGGAGGCGCTTCGCGAGCTGTCAGGCCGTCTGGAGGAAATGCCCGCGGAGGAAGGCTTCCCGGCATATCTGGCAAGCCGCCTGTCCGCTTTTTACGAGAGGGCGGGAATGGTGGAAAACTTAAACGGGACGGAGGGAAGCGTGACGATCATCGGCGCGGTATCCCCGCAGGGCGGCGACTTTTCAGAGCCCGTAACCCAGAATACGAAGCGTTTTGTGCGCTGCTTCTGGGGGCTGGACAAGAGCCTTGCCTATTCCAGACATTTCCCGGCGATCAACTGGCTGACAAGCTACAGCGAATACCTGCCGGATCTGGCGAGCTGGTATGCGGATAACGTAGGCTCCGATTTCATCGACGACAGAAACCAGCTGGTGGCGATCCTGAATCAGGAAAGCAGCCTGATGGAGATCGTAAAGCTGATCGGAAGCGACGTCCTGCCCGACGATCAGAAGCTGACGCTGGAGATCGCGAGGGTGATCCGGCTCGGATTTTTACAGCAGAACGCCTTCCATCCGCAGGATACGTCCGTGCCGCTTGCAAAGCAGCAGAAGATGATGGAGACGATCCTGTATCTGTACGAAAAATCCAAGGCGCTTGTGGCGATCGGCATGCCCGTGTCGGTTTTAAGGGAGGACAAAATCTTTGACCGCGTCATTTCCATCAAATACGATGTGGAAAACGACAGGCTGGATAAGTTCGACGATTATAAAAAGGCGATCGACAGGTTTTATGACGACGTGATCGCCCGCAACGCATAACAGGCTGGAAACGGACGTTTTCAGTTTGATAGGAGAATAGAAAATGGCAATAGAGTATTTAGGCTTAAACAGCGTCAACGGCCCCTTCGTCGTTTTGGAGGGCGTCAAGGGCGCTGCCTATGACGAGATCGTGGAGATCGTAGCGGACGGCAGGGAAAAAAAGCTTGGCCGTATCGTGGAGATCAACGAGGACAAGGCGGTGGTGCAGGTATTCGAGGGCACGGACAACCTTTCCCTGAAAAATACCCACACCCGTCTGACCGGGCATCCGATGGAGATCGGGCTGACCGACCAGCTGCTTGGCAGAACCTTTAACGGGATCGGCGAGCCCATTGACAATCTGGGCGAGGTGGCGGCGGAAACCTATGCCGACGTAAACGGCAAGCCCTTAAACCCGGTTTCCCGCGAATATCCCCGTAACTACATCCGCACCGGTATTTCCGCCATCGACGGACTGACGACGCTGATCCGCGGGCAGAAGCTGCCGATCTTTTCCGGAAACGGACTTCCCCACGACCAGCTGGCGGCGCAGATCGTGCGTCAGGCTTCCCTCGGGGAGGATTCCGATGAAAAGTTTGCGATCGTGTTTGCGGCGATGGGCGTAAAATATGACGTGGCGGAATATTTCCGGCATACGTTTGCGGAAAGCGGCGTTTCCGACCATGTGGCGATGTTTCTGAATCTGGCAAACGACCCAGTGGTAGAGCGTCTGATCACGCCGAAGGTGGCGCTGACGGTCGCGGAGTATCTGGCGTTTGAAAAGCATATGCACATCCTGGTCATCCTGACGGATATGACCTCCTTTGCGGAGGCGATGCGTGAGGTTTCTTCCAGCAAGGGCGAGATCCCGTCCAGAAAGGGGTATCCGGGCTATCTGTATTCCGAGCTTGCGACGCTGTATGAGCGCGCCGGCATCGTGGAGGGCATCAACGGTTCCGTGACCCAGATCCCGATCCTGACGATGCCAAACGACGACATCACGCACCCGATCCCCGACCTGACGGGCTATATCACGGAAGGGCAGATCGTTCTGGACAGAACCCTGCACGGTCAGGGCGTTTACCCGCCGATCAACGTGCTGCCGAGCCTTTCGCGTCTGATGAAAGACGGCATCGGCGAAGGGTATACGAGGGCAGACCATCAGGCGGTGGCAAACCAGCTCTTTTCCTCCTACGCAAAGGTAGGGGATGCAAGGGCGCTGGCGAGCGTTATCGGCGAGGACGAGCTTTCCGATCTGGATAAAAAATATCTGGCGTTCGGCAAGATGTTCGAGAAATATTTCGTCGGACAGCGGGAAGAGGAAAACCGCACGATCATCGACACGCTGGAAATCGGCTGGAGCCTGCTTCGGATGCTGCCGAGAGAGGAATTGGACCGCGTGGATACGAAGATCCTGGATCAGTATTACGATCAGGAAGGGCGCAGGCTGGAATAAGGCGCTTTGAATTTCCCGAAAGGAGATCTGTATGAATACAAACGCATTTCCGACAAAGGGTAACCTGATGCTGGCAAAAAGCTCTCTGGCGCTTGCAAAGCAGGGCTATGAGCTGATGGATAAAAAGCGCAACATCCTCGTGCGTGAGCTGATGGACCTGATCGAAGAGGCAAAAACGATCCAGTCCGAGATCGACTCGACGTTTACGCAGGCGTATCAGGCGCTTCAGCAGGCAAATATCGAGGTCGGAATCCACTATGTTCAGGAAATCGCGCAGGCGATCCCGGTAGAGGAGACCGTCCGCGTCAAAACGCGGAGCATTATGGGAACGGAGATCCCGTTAGTAAGCTGCGAGGAGGATCAAAACATTCCCTATTACGGCTTTTACAATTCCAGCGCGGCGGTGGATCTGGCACGGGAACGCTTTTTAAAGGTAAAGGAGCTGACCGTCCGCCTGTCCATGGTGGAAAATTCCGCTTACCGCCTTGCCATGAATATCCGCAAGACCCAGAAGCGCGCCAACGCGCTCAAAAACATCACGATCCCTTCCTACACCGTTCTGGTGCGCGACATCAGCAACGCCCTGGAGGAAAAGGAACGCGAGGAGTTTACGCGGCTGAAGGTAATTAAAAGGAATATGAATCAATAAGCAGAGGCTGAGAAAAAACGGACTGCAGTTTTTTCTCAGCCTTTTTATTATGCGGCAGTGCGGGAGATTTCAAAATGTGATATAATGCGGATAAAGAAAAGCCGGCGGGAAAATTACGGCGTATGTGTCGCGGCAGAAAAAGAAATATGCGTAAAGCTTATGGAAAGTCATTATGATGGGAAATCAGTGATTTCAGCGTTTAAGGAGACGGCAGTCATGGATAAAATATGGGAAGATTTATACGGGGAAGCAAAAAAAGTATTGAAGCCGCGGAAGGTTTCAGAATGGGTGGAGGCAGGCGGTGTCGCAGCCGCGATCGAAGCCTCTTCCGGCAGGATCTACACAGGGGTTTGTGTGGACAGCGCGTGTACGCTCGGCATCTGCGCGGAACGCAACGCGATCTTTCAGATGCTCACAAATGGTGAGAGCGTGATCCGGCGCGTGATCGCGGTCAATCAGGAAGGAAAGGCGATCCCGCCCTGCGGAGCCTGCCGGGAGCTTATGACCCAGCTCATGCCGGAGGATTATAAAAAGATAGAGGTCATGCTGGATTATGAAAATTGCCGGAGCGTGTCCCTTGGGGAGCTGACGCCGGAATGGTGAATATGACGTGGGGCATTGAACGTATTTAACAGCGGACTTTCTGCTGATGAAAACGGAGAGGTAATCCCGAACGACGAAAGCTTAGTGTTTGGCAGAGCATCGGAGCGTGAATCAGGAGCGAGATTTATGTATGAGGTAAGTGAAGCATTCCACAAACAATATGCGGAGCTGTACGACAAACCTGTAAGGGTATATTTCAAAGATGGTTCTGTGCGCAGCGGTTTATTTAACGATGAATTTTTTGAGGAAAGCGCTGTCCTTATTGGTTGTGAAGTGATCAAAATTGCGGACATTCAAAAGATGGAACGGCTGGAAGAGTAGTTTGGAAGTTGTATCTTTATATAAGAGGAGGTCGTTTATGGAATGGGATTTTTTCTTTAGACAGTTAGAAGCAGGAAGAAATATTGATGAAACTTGTTTTTATTTCGCTGATGATTTAGATGAGAATGAACATTATTTGGGTTATCTTCCGCAATATGAAAAACCTTATTGGGTGGGATATTGTGATATTGAAAACGGGTGTGAATTTGAAAGTGCAAAGGAACTGGTAGAAGCACCGATATTTGATGGGAAATCTCTCCATGAGCGGTGGGATAAAGTGGTTATATGTAGTATTGAAGGTTGTGATTTAACTAATTGGATAAAGTATTTTCAGCATATATGACTAATTTTTCTTTATCGGGGAGTTAAGAGAAGCAGAAAATTGGAAGTTGAGGAGGTATTTTATGAAACGGGAATTGGGAATTGCCAGATGTGGTCTTGCGTGTTGCTTATGCACAGAAAATGCAGGTTGTAATGGATGCGGATCAAACGGCTGTCCGGATAATGACATATGTGAGAATAAAAAATGTTCGATTGCAAAAGGAGTGACACATTGTTATAAGTGCGAAGAAAATTGCAGGAAAGGATTATTGGGCAAAATCAAACCCTACGCATTTACTCTATTTGCTAAAAAATATGGAGAAGAAAAGCTCTTGGACTGTTTGGAAAGAAATGAGAAAAATGGAATTGTATATCATCGAGATGGGATAAATGGAGATTATGATGATTATGATGATGTAGACCAGTTAATGAATTTTATTTTGACAGGAGTACGATAGTTTCCAATTTTATCAAAGCATTTTACATATTCATTTCCAGAGGGGGAAAGGCGATGAAGAAAATGGATGCGGAAGCGGAAAAAATAATGACCGAGCGTTTTGGAAAAGATACGGTGATCGCACTGGCAACGGAAGAAAACGGTATCCCATATGTGCGGTATGTCAATGCCTATTATGAGAACGGCGCGTTTTATATTATTACCCATGCACTTTCCGGCAAAATGAAGCAGATGCAGAAGAATCCCAATGCCGCAATCGCCGGGGAATGGTTTGCGGCGCATGGAAAGGGCGTCAATCTGGGATATTTTGGGAGGGAGGAAAACCGAAGCATTGCAGATAAGCTGAAAGAAGCGTTCAGCGAATGGATCGATAACGGGCACAATGATTTCAGCGATGAGAACACGGTTATTTTATGCATAGAATTAACGGACGGACTGCTGCTTTCCCACGGGACGAGGTATGAGTTCTAATCTGTCTGTAAACCGCCTGTATCCCACAGCCGCCGCACCGCCGGGATGCAGGCAAAAAACTCCATCGAATAGGGCTTGCCCTTAAAACCTCCCTATGGTATAATATTCGCAGCGGGCAATGATAAAAAATTAACAATTAGAAAAAGAGAGCCCGAATACAAGGCATTTTCAATTGAATGGAGGAAAAGACATGGCTAAGAAAATTGTTTTAGCAGGCGCTTGCCGTACAGCGATCGGCGTAATGGGCGGAACACTGAGCACGACTCCGGCAACGGACCTGGGCGCTATCGTTATCAAAGAAGCACTGAACAGGGCAGGCGTTCCCTCTGATCAGGTAGATCAGGTTTACATGGGCTGCGTTATCCAGGCAGGTCAGGGACAGAACGTTGCGCGTCAGGCTTCCATCAAGGCAGGTCTTCCGATCGAGACTCCTGCAGTTACCATCAACGTTGTATGCGGTTCCGGTCTGAACTGTGTAAACATGGCTGCAGAGATGATCGCAGCAGGCGACGCTGATATCGTTGTAGCAGGCGGTATGGAAAACATGTCTATGGCTCCTTACGCAGTGATGCAGGGCCGTTACGGCTACAGAATGAACGATGGCAAGCTGGTAGACACCATGGTTCATGATGCCCTGTGGGATGCGTTCAATGATTATCATATGGGTATCACAGCAGAGAACATCTGCGAGAAGTGGGGCCTGACAAGAGAAGAGCTGGATGCTTTTGCTGCAAAGTCCCAGCAGAAGGCTGTTGCTGCTCAGGAAGCAGGCGCGTTCGACAAGGAAATCGTTCCTGTAGAAGTTAAGAAGAAAAAAGAGACAATCGTTTTCAATAAGGATGAAGGTCCCCGCCCCGGCACGACAGCTGAGAGCATCGCGAAGCTTCGTCCTGCATTCAAGAAAGACGGCATCGTAACAGCCGGCAACTCTTCAGGTATCAACGACGGCGCTGCAGCAGTTGTTGTTATGAGCGAAGAGAAGGCAAAAGAGCTGGGCGTTAAGCCTATGGCTACATGGGTAACAGGTGCTCTGGCAGGTGTTGCTCCTGAGATCATGGGTATCGGCCCTGTTGCTGCAACCCGTAAGGTTATGGACAGAACCGGCATGAAGATCGAAGACTTCGACGTTATCGAGGCAAACGAGGCTTTCGCTGCTCAGTCCGTAGCAGTTCAGAAGGAACTTGGCTTTACAGATGAGCAGCTGAATCCTAACGGCGGCGCAGTTGCCCTGGGTCATCCGGTAGGCGCATCAGGCTGCCGTATCCTGGTAACCCTGCTGCATGAGATGGAAGCAAAAGACCTGAAGAAGGGTCTGGCTACTCTGTGCATCGGCGGCGGCATGGGCTGTGCTACAATCGTAGAAAGAGACTAAGGGATATCTCCCTTATATTCGGAGAATGCCTCCTTTTCAGGGACATTCTCCGCGTCATGTAAAAAAACAAGCAGGAGGAAGACAATGGAATTCGTATTGTATGAACAGAAAGGCCAGTACGCGATCATCACGATCAACCGTGAGAAAGCGCTGAACGCCCTTAATTCCACAGTTCTGGACGAGTTAAACGAGACTCTGGACAACGTAAATCTTGACGAGGTAAGATGCCTGATCTTAACCGGCGCAGGACAGAAATCCTTCGTTGCGGGCGCGGACATCGGCGAGATGAGCACCCTGACAAAAGCGGAAGGCGAAGCGTTTGGCAAGAAGGGCAACGATGTATTCCGCAAGCTGGAGACATTCCCGATCCCTGTGATCGCAGCGATCAACGGCTTTGCACTGGGCGGCGGCTGCGAGATCTCCATGAGCTGCGACATCCGCATCTGCTCTGACAACGCTGTATTCGGCCAGCCCGAGGTTGGCTTGGGCATCACACCCGGCTTTGGCGGCACGCAGAGACTTGCCCGTCTGGTAGGCGAAGGCATGGCGAAGCAGATGATCTACACCGCGCGCAACATCAAGGCGGACGAGGCTTACCGCATCGGCCTTGTAAACGCGGTATATACGCAGGAAGAGCTGCTGCCTGCGGCTGAGAAGATGGCTTCCACCATCGCAAAGAACGCCCCGATCGCAGTGCGCAACTGCAAGAAGGCGATCAACGACGGCATGCAGGTTGACATGGATCAGGCGATCGTGATCGAAGAGAAGCTGTTCGGCGACTGCTTCGAGAGCGAGGATCAGAGATACGGCATGGCTTTCTTCCTTGACAAGAACAAGGAGAAGGTAAAAGAGCCTTTCAAAAACTGCTGATTTTTCTGAAAACAGAATTTTCATATATCATTTTAGGAGGAGACTATCATGAAGGTAGGTATTATTGGCGCTGGCACAATGGGTGCCGGAATTGCACAGGCTTTTGCGATGACAGATGGTTACGAGGTTTGCCTCTGCGACATCAAGCAGGAGTTCGCTGACGGCGGCAAGGCAAGAATCCAGAAAAACATCAATTTCCTGGTAGGCAAAGAGAAGATCTCCGCAGAAAAAGGCGAAGAGATCATGAACAAGATTTCCACAGGCTTAAAGGACATCTGCACAGACTGCGATCTGGTTGTAGAGGTTGCTCCCGAGAGAATGGACATCAAAAAGGCTACCTTCAAGGAGCTGATGGACATCGTTAAGCCTGAGTGCATTTTTGCTTCCAACACATCCTCTCTGTCCATCACAGAGATGGGCGCAGGTCTGGACAGACCGCTGATCGGAATGCACTTCTTCAACCCCGCAGACAGAATGAAGCTGGTTGAGGTAATTGCCGGCGAGAACACTCCTGCAGAGCTGGTTCAGAAGATCAAAGACATCTCCGTTGAGATCGGCAAGACTCCCGTAGAAGTAAAAGAAGCTCCGGGATTTGTTGTAAACAGAATCCTGATCCCGATGATCAACGAAGCGATCGGCATTTATGCAGACGGCATCGCTTCCGTAGAGGACATCGATACAGCTATGAAGCTGGGCGCTTCCCATCCCATGGGGCCTCTGGCTCTGGGCGATCTGGTTGGTCTGGACATCGTTCTGGCGATCATGGACGTGCTTTACACAGAGACAGGCGATCCGAAATACCGTCCTCACGTTCTGTTAAAGAAGATGGTGCGTGCAGGCAAGCTGGGTCGTAAGACAGGCAAGGGCTTCTACGATTACACAAAATAATAAACTAAGAATGGCATGGCGGCCGCATAAGCGCGGCTGCCGCATTCTTCACTAGGAGGAATTATAAATCATGGATTTTACGTTGGACAAAAAGCATGAGATGGCGAGACAGCTCTTCAGAGAGTTCGCTGAGAAAGAAGTAAAGCCTCTGGCAGTCGAGGTTGACGAGACTGAAGAGTTCCCCAGAGTGACAGTTGACAAGATGATCAAGGCAGGCTTCATGGGCATCCCGGTTCCGAAGGAGTACGGCGGACAGGGCTGTGATCCTCTGACCTATGCAATGTGCGTAGAAGAGCTGTCCAAGGTTTGCGGCACAACAGGCGTTATCGTTTCCGCACATACCTCCCTTTGCTGCGATCCGATCATGACATTCGGTACGGAAGAGCAGAAGCAGAAATTCCTGGTTCCCCTTGCAAAAGGCGAGAAGCTGGGCGCATTCGGCTTAACAGAGCCCGGCGCAGGTACTGACGCTCAGGGTCAGCAGACCAAGGCTGTATTAGACGGCGACGAGTGGATCTTAAACGGTTCCAAGTGCTTCATCACAAACGGTAAGGAAGCTGACATTTATGTAATCTTTGCCGTAACAGGCACAGTTGAAAAGCGCGGCCGCAAGATGAAAGAGATCTCCGCTTTCATCGTTGAGAAAGGCACACCCGGCTTTACCTTTGGTACAAAGGAGAAGAAAATGGGTATCCGCGGTTCTTCCACATACGAGCTGATCTTTCAGGATTGCCGTATCCCGAAGGAGAATCTGCTGGGCCAGCAGGGCAAGGGCTTCAACATCGCGATGCATACGCTGGACGGCGGCCGTATCGGTATCGCTTCCCAGGCGCTGGGTATCGCAGAGGGCGCTCTGGAGAGAACTGTTGAGTATGTAAAAGAGAGAAAGCAGTTCGGCCGTGCAATCGGCGCGTTCCAGAACACACAGTTCCAGCTTGCAGACATGGCAACAAAGGTAGAGGCTGCACAGCTTCTGGTTTACAAGGCTGCTATGGCTAAGGCTACCCAGAAGAACTACTCTGTAGAAGCTGCAAAGGCAAAACTGTACGCAGCAGAGGTTGCAATGGAAGTTACAACCAAGGCTGTTCAGCTGCACGGCGGCTACGGCTACACAAGAGAGTACGAAGTAGAACGCATGATGCGCGATGCGAAGATCACAGAGATCTACGAAGGTACCAGCGAAGTTCAGAGAATGGTTATCTCCGGCGCTCTGCTGAAATAATCGCGATAAGCGGTGAATCCCGGATCTTACGGATAATATACGGAATGAAGATAATAAAATAAGGAGAATCATGCAATGAAAATCGTTGTTTGTATCAAACAGGTACCCGATACCAAGGGTGGCGTTAAGTTCAATCCCGACGGCACTCTGGACAGAAGTGCCATGCTGGCAATTATGAATCCTGATGACAAGGCTGGTCTGGAGGCTGCCCTTCGCTTAAAAGATCAGTACGGCGCAGAAGTTACCGTTCTGACAATGGGTCTTCCCAAGGCAGAAGAGGTTCTGCGCGAGGCGATCGCTATGGGCGCAGACAAGGGTATCCTTGTAACAGACAGAGTTCTGGGCGGCGCAGACACATGGGCTACTTCCCAGACAATCGCAGGCGCTCTGCGCAATCTGGAGTATGACCTGATCATCACAGGCCGTCAGGCAATCGACGGCGATACCGCTCAGGTTGGCCCTCAGATCTCCGAGCATCTGAACATCCCTGTAATCAGCTATGCACAGAACTTAAAGGTAGAAGGCGATTCCGTTATCGTTGAGCGTCAGTACGACGACAGATACCATGTGCTGAAAGCAAAAATGCCCTGCCTGGTTACCGCTCTGGCAGAGTTAAACGAGCCCCGCTACATGACTCCCGGCGGCATCTTCGATGCATACGATGCAGAGATCACCGTTTGGGGCAGAGCTGACCTGAAGGATGTGGATGATTCCAACTTAGGTCTGAAAGGATCCCCGACCCAGATCGCAAAGGCATCCGACAAGGTTCGTAAGGGTGCAGGCGAGAAGGTTGTTCTTGATCCCGCAGATGCTGTGGACTACATCATGGACAAGTTAGTTGAAAAGCATGTAATCTGATAAATAAAAGAAAAGCGTGGTGAATGAGATGAACTTAGAAGAATATAAAGGCGTATTTGTCTTTGCGCAGCAGGTAGACAACAAATTAAACAGCATTGCACTGGAGCTGGTGGGCAAAGGAAAAGATCTTGCAAAAGATTTAAACACAGAAGTAACTGCAGTTTTAGTCGGCAGCGACGTTAAGGATCTGTGCACAGAGCTGGCTGAGTACGGCGCTGACAGAGTGATCGTTGTTGACGATCCCGAGCTGAAAGAGTACAGAACCGAGCCTTACGCTCATGCTCTGACAGAAGTGATCAACAAGTACAAGCCCGAGATCATGCTGATCGGCGCAACAGCGATCGGCCGTGACTTAGGCCCCCGCGTATCCGCAAGAGTACACACAGGTCTGACCGCTGACTGTACACTGCTTGAGATCGGCGATTTCCCGATCAACCCTGTTCCGGGCAGAGAGCAGCTTCACAACCAGCTGCTGATGACCCGTCCTGCATTCGGCGGCAACACGATCGCTACAATCGCATGCCCGAACTTCCGCCCTCAGATGGCAACCGTTCGTCCCGGCGTTATGCAGAAGGCAGAGCGCGTAGAAGGCGCTCAGGCAGTGATCGAGGAGTTCAACCCCGGCTTCGTTCCCAACGACAAGTACGTTGAGATTCTGGAAGTTGTTAAGGCTGTATCCGAAGTGGAAGACATCATGGATGCACAGATTCTGGTATCCGGCGGCCGCGGCGTAGGCAGCGCTGAGAACTTCAAGCTTCTTGAGGATCTGGCAGAGGCTCTGGGCGGCACAGTAAGCTGCTCCCGTGCAGTTGTAGATTCCGGCTGGAAGTCCAAAGACCTGCAGGTAGGCCAGACAGGTAAGACTGTCCGCCCTCACGTATACTTCGCAGTAGGTATTTCCGGTGCGATCCAGCATCTGGCAGGTATGGAAGAGTCCGACATCATCGTTGCGATCAACAAAGACGAGACAGCTCCGATCTTCGATGTAGCTGACTACGGCATCGTTGGCGACTTAAATAAGATCCTTCCTGCACTGACAGAGAAGATCAAAGAGGCTCGCGCTTCCAAAAACTGATTGACATAAAATCCCATTCCGGAGCGCAAGCGACGGTTTGACATGAAAGGCCGGCGGTGTTTTTCCAGAACGGAAGGGCGCTGCCGGTTTTTTGTTCGATAGGAAAGTTCCTTTCCTATCGGACAAAAAATAGGATTATGCGCACTCGCGCGAAGGGAATATATTGCCTGACGGCAAACGCACTCGGCGCGGGTGTGCGCCAAGGCGCACACTTTTTATCCGATAGGGCGTTTTTTATGGCGGCATTTGGGATGGCAGGAGCGGATATGGCAAAAAATAAAGAGATCAAAACGAATGCGATGAGGATTTTGGACCGGATGAAGATCCCGTATGAGCACTACACCTATGAATGCAGCGAGTTTATCGACGGCATGCAGATCGTGGAAAAGCTGGGGCTGGACGCTGACAAGGTATATAAGACGCTCGTGACGCAGGGAAATGCGAAGGAATATTTTGTGTTCGTGATCCCGGTGGCAAAAGAGCTGGATATGAAAAAGGCGGCAAAGGCGGTCGGACAGAAATCGGTAGCGATGATCCATGTAAAAGAGATCACGCAGATCACCGGATATGTCCGGGGCGGCTGTACGGCGGTCGGCATGAAAAAGCAGTTCGTGACAGTGATTGACGAAACGGCGCAGAAGCTGGAAAAAATTGTGGTCAGCGGAGGCAGGATCGGTTCGCAGCTGGAGCTTTCCCCGGCGGATCTGGCGAAAGCTGCGCAGGCTTTTTTTTGCGCCGGTGATCGCAGCGGAGACGGAATAAAGACAGGATATAACAAGAAAAGGAGTATACATGAGCGAAAAGAAAAACATCATGGAATATGAAACGGTTGCGCTGGACGAGGAAAACCTTGCGGTCGTGATCATCGACCAGACGAAGCTTCCGGGACGCACGGAGATCATTTCCCTGAAAACGGCGCAGGAGATCTGGGACGCCATTTATCTTTTGCAGGTGCGCGGCGCGCCGGCGATCGGCGTAGCGGCTGCCTTCGGCATCTATGTGCTGGCAGAGGGCATGGAGGAAACAGATTACGACAGCTTTTTAAAGGAATTTCAGAAGCAGAAGGAATATCTGGATTCGGCGCGCCCTACGGCGGTCAATCTTTCGTGGGCGTTAAACCGGATGGAGCAGGTTGTGCTGGAGCACAGGACGTCGTCTGTGGCAGAGATCAAGGCGCTTTTGAAAAAAGAGGCAAAAGAGATCAAGGAAGAGGACGTTTGGGTGTGCAAAACGATCGGCGAGTACGGTCTGACGCTCGTAAAGCCCGGCGACGGCATATTAACCCACTGCAATGCGGGACAGCTGGCGACCAGCAAGTACGGGACGGCGACGGCTCCCATCTATCTGGGACAGGAAAAGGGCTACAACTTCCATGTTTTTGCGGATGAGACAAGACCGCTTTTGCAGGGCGCGCGCCTGACCTCCTATGAGCTGCATTCCGCCGGGGTGGACGTGACGCTGATCTGCGACAATATGTCTGCGACCGTTATGAAAAACGGCTGGGTAAACGCGGTATTTGTAGGCTGCGACCGGGTGGCTGCAAACGGCGACACGGCAAACAAGATCGGGACGAGCGTGGTGGCGACGGTGGCAAAGCGCTATAACGTGCCGGTCTATATCTGCGCACCTACGTCCACGATCGACTTAAATACCAAAACCGGGGCAGACATCCATATCGAGCAGCGTCCTGCGGAGGAGGTCACGGAAATGTGGTACAGGGAGCGCATGGCGCCCGAAGGGGTAAAGGTATTCAACCCCGCCTTTGACGTGACAGACCATGACCTGATCGCAGGCATCGTAACGGAATACGGCATTGCAAGAGAGCCGTATACGGAGTCGCTGCAGGAAATCTTCCGGAAAAAGGAAGCGGCCCAAAAGAAATAAAAGGGGCGGAAAAGCCTGTTTTTACAGCCCCAGAACCTCCTGCGCAGCTTCCACAGCATTGCAGATGCAGTCCTGACAGGAGCAGAGCACTTCCCCGGTATCTGCGCCCTTTAATTCGCGGCAGACGGTGGAGCCGCATTTTTGGCGGAAGCGTTTTACGAGCTCGCGGGAGAGGCGGTAGGTGTCGGCTTTGGTGGCAGGGGAATCCAGCTGTCCGTCGCTGTTTATGAGCCCGGCTGCCATGATCGCGCCGGAGAGGGCGCCGCAGGTGCATTCCATGCCGCCCATGCCAAGGCCGAAGCCTTCCGACATCTTAAAAAGGGTGAGCGCGTCCACGCCGGTTTCCTGTGCGAAGGCGCAGATGACGGACTGGCAGCAGTTGAATTTCCGGTTGTGAAGGGAAACGGCAAGTTCTTTTTTATCCATGTGCAATATCTCCTTTTTTCTGTATGAATGAAAAAAGGATAGCACAGGACAGGAGAAAACACAATCCTTTGTGCGGCGGGGCTTGACCCATAAATAATGAAGTGTTATTATTTTAACAGACTGCGGGATTTCTGAACGGTCCCGCAAGATTTTCCGGAGGCGGGCGCGCCTGCCGGATACGAATGAGAGAATGAAAGGTACGAGGTACAGACAAATGAGTGCAAATTTTGAGGAACTGATCTCAAAGGTAAAAACCTGCGGAAAGAAGAAGGTTTCCGTAGCAGTGGCGCAGGATGCTCCGATCCTGGAGGCGGTAGAGGAAGCGAGAAAGCAGGGCTTTGCCGACGCGATCCTTGTAGGTGATGAGGAGAAGATCCGCGCAATCGCTGCAGAGCTGAACATCGATCTGGCTCCCTACGAGATCATCAACGAGCCTGACAACTGGCAGGCTGCTTTAAAGGCGGTTAAGCTGGCGCATGACGGCGAAGCTGACATGTACATGAAGGGTCTGATCGACACAAAGTCCTTCTTAAAGAGCCTTCTGGACAAGGAAGTGGGTCTGCGTACAGGCAAGCCCCTGTCCCATGTATGCTGCTTTGAGGTAAAGGGCGTTAACCAGCTTCTGTTCTTAACCGACGTTGCATTCATGACTTATCCGACGCTGGAGGATAAGGTACATATCATTGAGAATACGGTAGAAGTAGCGCATGCCTGCGGCATCGAGTGCCCGAAGGTTGCGCCTCTGGCTGCGGTTGAGGTCGTAAATCCCAAGATGCCTGTGACCGTTGAGGCGGCAGAGCTGACAAAGATGAACGAGGAAGGCAAGATCACAGGCTGTATCGTGGACGGCCCCCTGTCCATGGATCTGGCGATCGATCCCGAGGCTGCCCATCATAAGGGCGCTACCGACAGAAAGATCCAGGGTGACGCGGACATTCTGCTGTTCCCCGACATCCATGCGGGCAACCTTGTTTACAAGACGCTGGTACACACCGCAGAGATGAAAAACGGCTGCATCCTGACAGGCACGAAGGTTCCTGCGATCCTGACAAGCCGTTCCGACAACTTCCAGACGAAGGTAAATTCCATCGCGCTGGCAGCCGTTGTCGCAGAGAGCTTAAAGAATCAGCAGTAATCGGAACGCCTGATAAGCGTACCGGAATCCGGAAATCAGCGGCGGCCCGGCTGGGGCGGGGCTGCTGCAAGTATCATAGAGAAAGAGGAGAAAACTGACATGGCAATCAAAAGCTTGATCATCAATCCCGGCTCTACCTCCACCAAGATCGGTGTGTTTGAGGACGAGACACTGTTATTTGACGAAACGCTGCGTCACTCCACAGAGGAGATCGCAAGCTATGCTTCCATCATCGACCAGAAGGATTTCAGAAAGAACATCATCCTGAACTTTTTAGCGGAAAAAGGCTTCGATGTAAAGAGCTTTGACGTGATCGTAGGCAGAGGCGGTCTGTTAAAGCCCATCCCGGGCGGTACATACACCGTAAGCGACGCGCTGCTGGCTGACTTAAAGGCAGGCGTTCAGGGACAGCATGCGTCCAATCTGGGCGGCATTCTGGCACGCGAGATCGGCGACGAGATCGGCGTTCCTTCTTATATCGTTGATCCTGTCGTTGTAGACGAATTAGAGCCTGTGGCACGCCTGTCCGGTATGCCCGAGCTTCCCAGAAGAAGTATTTTCCACGCGCTCAACCAGAAGGCTGTAGCGAGAAGATACGCAAAAGAGCAGGGCGTAAAATACGAGGACTTAAACCTGATCGTGATCCATCTGGGCGGCGGCGTTTCCGTTGGCGCGCACAGCATGGGCAGAGTGGTTGACGTCAACAACATTCTGGACGGCGAAGGCGCATTTTCCCCGGAGAGAGCGGGAACCGTACCGGTTGGCGACCTGATCAAAATGTGCTACTCCGGCAAATATACAGAGAAAGAGGTTTACAAAAAGATCTGCGGCAACGGCGGCTTAAACGCTTACCTGCATACCAACGATTTCCGCGATATGCAGAATGCTGCTGAGGCAGGCGACGAGAACGCGGCGCTTGTAAGGGACGCATTCTTCTACCAGATCGCAAAGGATGCGGGCGCTATGGCGACTGTATTAAACGGCAAGGTTGACCAGATCATCCTGACGGGCGGCATCGCATATGCGCCTGTAACGAAGCAGAAGCTGGAAGAGAAGCTTGGCTGGATCGCTCCTTTCACCGTATATCCGGGCGAGGACGAGCTGCTGGCGCTGGCTCAGGGCGCGCTGCGCGTGATGAACGGCGAAGAGGCTGCAAAAGAATATTGATGCGCTGCTGCTCCGAAAGGGGCAGGGCAGACGTACCGTTAAATCAGGGTGCGTTGGCTGTTAGAAATTAATGTTATTCAGTAAAATTAAGGCTTTCCGGGTTTTCCCGGGAAGCCTTTTTGCGTAGTGCACACGATGCGGGAATATTCTTATAAAAAATCTTGGTAAAAATAATAAAGTAAAGAAATAAAACAAGAAATTTAAAATATAAAAACAAGAAAATAAATATATCATAAAAACATTGACAAGATTATCGAGATATTTTATTATTTTAATAAAGGAGATGATAAAAATGACTAAAAGCGCTATAATAAAAGAACATATAATGCAATTATTATCTGACGGGAGCATACATTCCATCTCAGAAATGAAAAATTATTTAGCTGAAAAAGAAATGAAAGATTATTCAGAGGGGCAGTTCGCCGGCTCTGTGGATAATTTATTAAAAAATAAGAAAATAGAGAAAACCGGCAGAGGAAGATACAGAATTGCGGGCGCAGAAATGATTTGGGGTAAAGAAAGGGATTGGGAACTTATGAAAAGATGTTTTGTTATTTCACCTATAGGTAATGCAGGTACGGATATTAGAAAAAATGCGGATCAGCTGTATCAGCATATCATTAAGCCGGTATGCGAAAAATGCGGGTTTGCAGCGCAGAGGATAGATGAGTTTAATACGCCAGATTCAATTACACAAGAGATATTAGAGGCGTTGAATGATTATGATTTGGTTATTGCAGATTTGACAGGGCATAATCCCAATGTGTTTTTTGAAATTGGATACCGGACTAGAAGTCAGAAGCCTATAATTCATTTAAAAAGAAAAGATGAAATTATACCATTTGATGTATCAACTATTCGCACATTTGAATATGATTTGACGGATTTAGATATGGTAACAGCGACAAAAGACAGATTGGAGCAGGTAATAAAGAATTTCAAGTATGATGAGGCAAAAGAGCCTAAAAAAGCTAATAATAATTTTGAAAACAATATAATTGTCGCGTCACTAAATGACATTCAATATAAAATTGATGTTTTAACTGAGGAAATAAAAAGAAAAGAAAATGAAACCATAAAAACAGTAATAGAAACTTTTAATGCTCAGAAATCGGAGCCGGAATCTCTTGGAACAGAAATGATGAAGATATTAATGCCGGAGTTAATAAGGAATCCTAATGCTGCTGATGCTTTGTTGAAGTTAAGTGAGAAATTCAGATAGGAGGAGGATGAGCGATGAAAGATATAATTACAGGTGGAGTTTATGCGGTTGATCTGCATGGGACGGAATCTTATGAATTTAAGGGGGTTCATCCTGCGTTGATTGTCAGAATGCTCAAGGAAGAAAAAATGTATTATGTTGTTCCGTTGACTACGTATACAAAAGAACGATGGGAGAGATGCAAAAAGAAGGGATTTGGAACCAGAATCATTTCAACGAATTCTATCGCAAGAGTAGATAAAATGAATATAGTTACAGAGAAGCAGGTGCAGGGCAGGTACTATAATGAAGGTCACCTTGTCATGCCTGCAGAGGACGAAGTAACTGCGGTTTTGGTGCGTGTAGAAGAATATATATCATTAACGGATAAAAAGTCTGAGAAAGAATACAGTAAATTTATCGCGCAGCGCTCAAAATTTGCAAACGATATAGAGATGATAGGGAAAAAGAATTATTCCGGAATCTTCTATCCGATTATATTTGACGGAGATATGACGATTTTTTATCCTTGTTCAGAGTTGTCTTTTGTCAGCAACGCCGATATAAAAGATATTGTCAATCTTAAACTGGGAGCTTCGTCGGTTGTGATATGCAAACAGGAAAAAGATGTTAAGATAACAATGACATTAGCAAAAGAAAAGTTATTGACTTTTTCAGAGTCATATGATACATTTAAAGCACAGAAGGGTAGTAGTAATACATAAATCCAGCTGTACATTTATAATTGGGTAGAAGGGCATCGCAAGAGTAAGACCAGCTACATAAAAAGTAAACATATTGTTTACTTTTTTTCATATTTAGATTAATATTGCATATAATAATTTTGTGGAAGGGCAATAGCAATATGTAAGACCAGCCACACTTTCGGGGAACTGTATTAAATGGTTCCCCGTTTTTTCTGTTGAGGGAGAGTTTGTGAAACAACGCCGATTCTGTGTGCCAGTGCCTTGCAATTTTACCCCCCATCTGCTAGAATAAACGATAGGTTTTATTTTGGGCGCGTCTGCGCGATTGAATGGAGAAAAAACAGATGAATGTCATTGAGAAGGTTTTTGGAACGCACAGTGAAAGAGAGCTGAAACGGATCATGCCGATCGTGGATAAGATCGAGTCTTTGCGGGACAGCATGATGGCGCTCAGCGATGAGCAGCTGCGGGATAAGACGAAGGAATATAAAAACCGGCTGGCAAACGGGGAGACGCTTGACGACCTTTTGCCGGAAGCCTTTGCGACGGTACGGGAGGCGGGACGCCGCGTGCTGAACATGGAGCATTTCAGGGTTCAGCTCATCGGCGGCATCATCCTGCATCAGGGACGTATCGCGGAGATGCGGACGGGCGAAGGAAAGACGCTTGTTTCCACCCTGCCCGCATACTTAAACGCGCTTGAGGGCAAGGGCGTCCATGTAGTTACGGTCAACGATTATCTGGCAGCCCGCGACGCGGAGTGGATGGGCGCGATCCATGAGTTTCTGGGCTTGAAGGTCGGCATCGTATTAAACAGCATGAAGCCCGAGGAGAGAAAGGCGGCGTATGCCTGCGACATCACCTATGTGACGAACAACGAGCTTGGCTTTGACTATCTGCGCGACAATATGGCGATCTACAAAGAGCAGCTTGTTTTACGGGATCTGCACTATGCCATCATCGACGAGGTTGACTCCGTTTTGATCGACGAGGCGCGCACCCCGCTGATCATTTCCGGGCAGAGCGGCAAGTCCACGAGCCTGTATGAAGCCTGCGATATTCTGGCAAGACAGTTAAAGCGCGGCGACGATGTGGGCGAATTTTCCAAGATGGACGCCATCATGGGAATCGAGCAGGAGGAAAACGGCGACTTTGTCGTAAATGAGAAGGACAAGGTGCTCAACCTGACTGCGGAAGGTATTGAGAAGGTGGAGAAGTTTTTCCATATCGAGAACCTTGCGGATCCTGAGAATCTGGAGATCCAGAACAATATCATTCTGGCGCTGCGCGCCCATAATCTGATGCACCGCGACAAGGATTATGTGGTAAAGGACGATCAGGTGCTCATCGTAGACGAGTTTACGGGACGTATCATGCCCGGACGGCGTTATTCCGACGGTCTGCATCAGGCGATCGAGGCAAAGGAGCATGTGAAGGTAAAGCGCGAGAGCAAGACGCTTGCGACGATCACCTTCCAGAACTTCTTTAATAAATTTTCTAAAAAATCCGGCATGACCGGTACCGCGCTGACGGAGGAGAAGGAGTTCCGCGATATTTACGGGATGGACGTAATCGAGATCCCGACAAACCGTCCCGTCATCCGTAAGGATCTGCATGACGCGGTTTATAAGACGAAAAAGGAGAAGCTCCACGCGATCGTGGAAGCGGTAAAGGAAGCGCACGCCAAGGGGCAGCCGGTGCTCGTGGGCACGATCACGATCGAGTCCTCCGAGGAGATTTCCGGGATGCTGCGCCGGGAGGGCATCCAGCATAAGGTGCTGAACGCGAAGTTTCATGAGCTGGAAGCGGAGATCGTTGCGGACGCCGGTATCCACGGGGCGGTTACGATCGCTACCAACATGGCGGGCCGCGGTACGGATATTAAGCTGGACGAGGCGTCCAGAGCGGCGGGCGGCTTAAAGATCATCGGTACGGAGCGCCATGAATCCCGTCGTATCGACAATCAGCTGCGCGGACGCGCCGGACGTCAGGGCGATCCCGGCGAATCCCGCTTTTACATTTCGCTGGAAGACGATCTGATGCGTCTGTTCGGCTCTGAAAAAATGATTTCCATGTTCAATGCGCTGGGCATCCCGGAGGGACAGGAAATCGAGCACAAGATGCTGACAAAGGCGATCGAGAACGCGCAGAAGAAGATCGAGGGAAACAACTTCGGCATCCGTAAGAACCTGCTGGAATATGACGAGGTCATGAACGAGCAGCGCGAGATCATCTATGCGGAGCGCCGCAGGGTTCTGGACGGCGAAAGCATGCGCGACGTGATCTACAAGATGATCACGGACATCGTGGAAAATACGGTGGACATGGTGATCGGCGAGGAGAACGATCCGGACGAATGGAACTTAAACGAGTTAAATTCCCTCCTGCTTCCGATCATTCCGCTGGCTCCCGTTACAAAGGAGCGCATCGCAAAGGCGAAAAAGGACAGCTTAAAGCAGCAGCTGAAAGAAGAAGCCGTGAAGTTTTATGAGACGAAGGAAGCGGAGTTCCCGGAGGCGGAGATGATCCGCGAGGCGGAGCGCGTGCTTTTGCTGAAAGTCATCGACCGCAAGTGGATGACCCATATCGACGATATGGATCAGCTCCGTCAGGGGATCGGCCTGCAGGCGTACGGTCAGAGAGATCCTCTGGTAGAGTACAAGATGAGCGGCTATGAGATGTTTGAAAATATGACGGAGGGCATCAAGGAGGATACCGTCCGCGTGCTCTGCCACATCCGCATCGAGCAGAAGGTGGAGCGCGAGCAGGTTGCGAAGGTGACCGGAACGAATAAGGATGAGACAGGGCCGAGAAAACCGGTAAAGCGCGAGCATATGAAGGTTTACCCCAACGATCCCTGTCCCTGCGGCAGCGGAAAGAAATACAAAAACTGCTGCGGACGCAATAACTGAGAACGCGTATGACGGCGCAGCCGTTTGCGTTTTGGAATGAGGATTTATTATGGCAATCGTAGAATTGGATCAGATGAAATTCGAGCTGACAGGCTATGAAACGACCCTTCATGAAGTGAAGGATTCCCTGGATCTGGACAGCAAGAAAAAAAGAATCGAAGAGCTTGAGATGGAAATGGAGGCTCCGGGCTTCTGGGACGACCCGGACAGCTCCAACCGCAAGATGAAGGAGCTGAAAAACTTAAAGGATACAGCAGAGCTTTGCGACAAGCTGGAAACGCAGTATTCCGACATCCTGACGCTGATCGAGATGGGACATGAGGAAGAAGACCCGGATATGGTCGAGGAGATCAGAGGCGAGCTGGACGAGTTTATCGAGGAGCTGGACGAGCTGCGCGTGAGCACGCTGCTTTCCGGAGAATATGACAGAGATAATGCAATTTTAAAATTAAATGCAGGCGCAGGCGGTACGGAAAGCTGCGACTGGTGCGGCATGCTGTACCGCATGTACACGCGCTGGGCGGAGAAAAAGGGCTTTTCCGTGGAAGTTCTGGATTATCTGGGCGGAGAAGAGGCGGGCATCAAGTCCGTTACGTTCCAGATCAACGGCGAGAATGCTTACGGCTATTTAAAGTCCGAAAAGGGCGTGCACCGTCTCGTGCGTATTTCCCCGTTCAACGCGCAGGGCAAGCGCCAGACTTCCTTCGTATCGCTGGATGTTATGCCGGATATTGAAGAGGATGTGGATGTAGAGATCAATCCCGACGATCTGCGCATCGACACATACCGAAGCAGCGGCGCGGGCGGCCAGCACATCAACAAGACGTCGTCCGCTATCCGTATTACCCACCTGCCGACCGGCATCGTGGTACAGTGTCAGAATGAGCGTTCCCAGTTCCAGAACAAGGATAAGGCGATGCAGATGCTGAAAGCAAAGCTGTATCTGATGAAGCAGGAGGAGAATGCGGAGAAGCTTTCCGACATCCGCGGCGAGGTCAAGGACATCGCGTGGGGCAACCAGATCCGCTCCTATGTGCTGCAGCCTTATAAGCTTGTAAAGGATCTGCGGACGAATCAGGAAGTGGCAAATGCAGACAGCGTTCTGGACGGCGGGCTGGATCCGTTCATCAACGCCTATCTGAAATGGATCAATACAAAGGACAAAGCTCAGGAAGAATAAGCCTTTCCGATAGAAAGGGAGCCTGACTGCCAGATAGCGAAAAATAAAAAGACCGGGCAGGATTGCTGGGGTATCCAGAGATCCTGCCCGGTTTTTTTAAAAGCCTGCTTCTTTTTCGTTGGATTTTTATGCGCGTTTTTTGCCGCCCGCGACCAGATCCAGATAGAAGCAGGCAAAGGTCTGCTGACGGTACGGATATACATAGAGCATGCCGATGCCGCAGGTAAAGAAAGCGCCTGCCTCCCATAAAAGGAAGCTGAGCATCAGGACAAAATAGCGCCATTTGTGCCCCCTCATCATCCGGCGGGAGCGCGCCAGACATTCCCTTGCGGTCAGCTCCGGGAAATCCAGCATAATGTAAAATACCTGAGAATATACGATCCGGACAAACAGCACCGCAGGCAGAAAGACAAGAAGCGCCGCCGCCGAACCATAAAGCCAGACCGGATCAAGGGTCGAAACGTAACGGTTTAATAAAAGCTGCGGGACAAGCTGGGGAAGAAACAGCAGCAGGGAGGGGAAAAGCTGGATCCGTACCGCTTTTCCGGGCTCGTGCCAGAAGCCGGTAAACACGCCGCCGGCATAGACCTGCTGTCCGCAGGCGTTGCTTAAAAACAGCCATGCCATGCCGACCTTGAACACCGCAAAGAAAACGCCGATGGCAAAATTGATGCCGTAATAAAGGATCATGCCAAAGGGCGGGGAAAGCTGGATCAGCGCCGAGGGGGCGACGATCATGTATTCCAGCAGCGACAGCGATAAAAACGCGCTGGCAAGGGGAAGATAATGCCCCAGAAGAGCCTGCCGGGCGCTTGCCTTTAAGGAAGCGCGGGAAGCGTATTGTTTCATAGGATGGTTACCTCGTGTTTATAAAATGGATTGTGCCGGCGGTTTTGGGCGTCCGACGTGCCGGAGCAAAAAGCTGCGGCGGATAGTGGAACGGGTCACTGGGGAGACTGGGTTTCAGGAAAAAGGCTGTCGGGATCGACGCCGTAGCTTTCCAGAATCTCGTCTGCGGTCAGCCCCGTCATCTGCTCGTAGGTCTGGTTCATCATATCCCAGTACTGCCGAAGCGTTTCGGGGGAAGAAAAAACCACATAAAAGGCAAACGCCCCGACCGCCAGATTGATCACGATGGCGCTGGCGGATACGATCAGCCCGGCAAGCGCGTTGTTTGGCAGCTTCTGATTCCCGCGGGACAAAAGCCCGAGAAAGATGGAAAGGATACCGAAAAAAACGGGGATCACGACGGTCATGGTCAGCGTGCTGGCGATGGCGACGATGGCAAGAACCAGCGAAGCAGCCGCAAAACCGCTGCCCGGCGGCTTGGTCTTTGGATACATAAAAATCCCTCCTGTATGGGGTGAAAAATGATGTTATATTGTAGGACATTTTAGCACTTTTCAGGGGGCGTTACAAGGGTCGAAAAAATTTTAAAAATAGTGCTTGACTTTTGGAGAGAAACGCGATAGAATAATCTACGTTGCAAGGGACACGAGATGTTCCGAAGCAAGGATGTGCGCGTAGCTCAGCTGGATAGAGCGTCTGACTACGGATCAGAAGGTCGGGAGTTCGAATCTTCTCGCGCACGCTGAATTGAGAGCCTGCAAGGATTTGCAGGCTCTTTTCGTTTATCTCGGTTGATTTCATAGGAAAACTTCCCGACAAGGCCAGAATGCTTTGCGGGATACTTTTTTACGACAGAATGACGAGGGGGAATCGCCATGGAAGGGCAGCTTTTGATCGTAGAGGACGACAGGGAATTAAACAGGGGGCTGTGCAGCGCCTTAAAGACGCCGGACAGAAAGGTGGTTTCCTGCCTGAATGTGAAGGAGGCGCAGGAGCAGCTTTTGTGCGGCGGCATTTCGGCGGTGCTTTTGGACGTGAACCTTCCGGACGGCAGCGGGCTTGAGCTGCTTTCACAGATCCGCAAAAAGGATCCGCAGCTTCCGGTCATCCTCCTGACGGCAAACGACATGGACAGCGACATTGTGGAGGGGCTGGAGCTGGGGGCGGACGATTACATCACAAAGCCCTTTTCCCTGACGGTGCTCAGGGCGCGGGTAAACGCGCAGCTTCGGCGCGCCGCAGCGGTCAAAGCAGGCGTGCCGCCGCAGAGCCGGACGGGCGTGACAGAAATTGACGGTTTTTTGTTTGATTTTGAAAGGATGCAGTTTTTTGTAGAAGAGAAGCCGGTGGAGCTAAGCAAGACCGAACAAAAGCTTTTGCGGATCCTTGTGGAAAACCGGGGGACGGCGGTGAGCCGGGAGCGGCTGATGGACAGGATCTGGACGGACGGGGCGGCATATGTGGAGGAAAACGCCCTTTCGGTAACGGTAAAACGGCTTCGGGATAAGCTGGGGGCTGCAGGATATATCAGGACGGTTTACGGGATCGGCTATATGTGGAAGAAAGAGGGATGAGCGTGGGCGGATGGATCATGGCGGCGGTATTTTTTTGTCTGGCGGCAGCAGGGGGAAGCTGGGCGGTGGTAGAGCGGCTGCGCCAAAAAAGGATGATGGAGCGTCTGGAACGGATGCTGGACGCAGCGAAAAAGGGGGAGGCTTTATCGGAACGCTTCGACGAAAACCGGATGTCGGCGCTGGAAACGCGGTTTATGGATTTTTTTAAGGCGTCGGCGCTTTTTTCGGAGCAGATCCAAACGGAAAAGGACAGGATCAAAACGCTGATCGCGGACATTTCCCATCAGACCAAAACGCCGATTGCAAATCTGCTTTTATACAGCGAGCTTTTAGAGGAGCAGGAGCTTTCGGATCAGGCACGCGAAATGGCGGAGGCGCTGCATGGACAGACGGAAAAGCTGCATTTTCTGATCGGTTCCCTCGTAAAGCTGTCCCGGCTGGAAAACGGAATCCTTACGCTGCATCCCAAAATGGAGCCGATCGCGCCGATGCTTGACCGGCTGGCAGGGCAGTTCGGGGCAAGGGCGAAGGAAAAGGGGCTTTTGCTGGAAATCGGGGAAACGGACGTATGGGCGCAGATCGACCCGAAATGGACGCTGGAGGCGCTGGGCAATCTGGTGGACAACGCGCTTAAATATACGGAAACAGGGACGGTGCGCGTAAGCGTTATGGAATATCAGCTGTTTGTGCGGATCGATGTGGAGGATACCGGCATCGGGATCCGGGAGGAGGACATGGCGGGGATTTTTGCGCGTTTTTATCGGGGAGAAGCGGTGCGGGAAAGCGAGGGCGTGGGGCTTGGGCTGTACCTTGCGCGGCAGATCGTGACGCAGGAGGGAGGCTATCTGAAGGCGGAGGCTGTGCCGGGAGGGGGCAGCCGTTTTTCGATGTTTCTGCCCTCGGGGAAATAGGCGGACGCCGCAGAATCTTACAAAACTGTCAGAATGATTTGCAGCAGGGAAAGAATCTGGAAAGAAAGCTGTGCGATAATAGAGACAGAAAAAAGGAGGATGCGGCATGAATATTTTACAGGCAAAGGATCTGAAAAAAAGCTACGGTTCGGGCAGCAGTAAGGTGCGCGCGCTGGACGGCGTGGACTTGAATGTGGAAAAAGGCGAGTTTGTGGCGGTTGTAGGAAGCAGCGGGAGCGGGAAATCCACCCTTTTGCATATGCTGGGCGGGCTGGACCGCCCCGACAGCGGGCAGGTGATCGTGGACGGGACGGCGCTGTTTGGGCTAAAGGATGAGGAGCTGACGATCTTTCGGCGCAGGAAGATCGGCTTCGTGTTTCAGGCGTACAATCTGGTACCGATGCTGACCGTCAAGGAAAATATCCTGCTTCCGGCAGAGCTGGACGGAAGGAAGGCGGACGAGGATTTTGTGGGACAGATCGTGCGCACGCTGGGGCTTTCCGAGCGGCTGGACGCCCTGCCGGGGCAGCTTTCCGGCGGGCAGCAGCAGCGGGTGGCGATCGCGCGGGCGCTTGTCACAAAGCCGGCGATCCTGCTTGCCGACGAGCCGACGGGGAACCTCGATTCCAAGACGAGTCAGGACGTGCTGGGGCTTTTAAAGGTAAGCGGACAGAAATTTTCCCAGACGATCGTGATGATCACGCACAATGAGGAGATCGCGCAGCTTGCCGACCGGATCGTGCGCATCGAGGACGGGAGGATCGTGTACGGAGGCAAAGGAGGGCGGACGCAATGAAGGTAAAAAACGGCTCCTGTATCCGGCGGCTTAGCAGAAAAATGCTCAAAGCGTCAAAACGGCGCAACCGGATCGCAATATTTGCCATCGCCTTGACGACGCTTTTGTTCACGTCGATTTTTACGGTGGGGATGTCTTTGAACGAAAGCTATGAAATGTTCCAGTTCCGCCAGATCGGCGGCTGCAACCACGGTACGTTTAAGCAGGTGGACGAACAAAAGGCAGAGGCGATTGCTTCCAGCAAAAGGGTAAAGCAGGTCGGGGAACGCAGGATGGCAGGCTTTGCGTCGGACGGTGTATTCGGAAAGGTTCCGGCGGAGATCAGCTACATGGATGCAAACGAAACAAAGTGGAGCTTTGCAGAGCCGGAAACCGGCAGGATGCCGGAGCGCGGAAACGAGATCGCGATGGACACGGCAGCGCTGAAGCTTTTGGGCGTCGAGCCAAAGCTCGGGGAAACGGTGACGCTTACGTGGGACGTGGGGGATCAGGCGCAGGAGGCGTATGAAAAAACGGACACGTTTACGCTGGTGGGCTTCTGGGAATACGATGATCTTGTCCCGGTGCATTTTATCAATGTTTCGGAGGAATATGCAGGGCAGGTGGAGCAGGAGGCTGTGGAAAAGGGAATGCAGCCCTTTCGCCGGGATTTAAACGTCATGATGGGTTCCTCCGTCAACATCGAAGGACAGATGGAGGCGGTGCTTTCGGAGCTTGGTTATAACTGGGAAAACGAAAATTCCCCGGATTATGTGGGGATCGGCGTCAACTGGGGATATACGGCGGCGCAGGCGGGCGCGTCTGTGGATCTGTCGGCGGCGGCAGGGCTGGCAGCGCTTTTGCTGCTCGTCGTCCTGACCGGCTATCTGATCATTTATAATGTGTTCCAGATCTCGGTAACGGGGGACATTCGTTTTTACGGGCTTTTAAAGACCATCGGAACGACGCCGAGGCAGCTGTCGCGGCTGATCCGCCATCAGGCGCTGTGGCTTTCCCTGATGGGCATTCCGGCAGGGCTGGCGGCAGGCTGGGGCGTGGGGGCGGTTTTGACGCCCGTTGCGCTGTCGCGGACAATCCTGGGAGAAGAGCATATAAAGGTCAGCGGATCGTGGGAAATCTTTGCAGGAGCGGCGGCGTTTGCGCTGTTTACGGTGCTCCTGTCCTGCGCAAAGCCCGGCAGGATCGCGGGCAAGGTATCCCCGGTGGAAGCGGCGCGCTATACGGAGCAGGCGCTTTCGGGAAAAAAGAAGCGGCGGGCATTCCGCGGCGCAAAGGTGCATCAGATGGCGTTTTCCAATCTGGGGCGGAGCAGCCGGAAGACGGTTCTGGTGATCGTTTCGCTGGCGCTGTCCGTGACGCTGTTGGAAGAAGTGAGCATGTTTGTGGGCGGCTTTGACGCGGAAAAATATGTGTCGAACAAAAGCTGTACCGATTTTTTGGTGAGCGGCACGGACTATTTCCGGTTTGACCACGGCGGAAAAAAAGATTATATTTCAGCGGAAACCGTGGCGCAGATCGCGGAAAATACGCAGGCAGAGCTTTCCGGAAGCGGCTATCAGCCGGGGGGCTTTGTGCCCACTGCCCGGATCGGAAAGGAGCGGATGGGGCAGTTTCTGGGGCGGAATTACCCGGAGGATATGGTAGGGCAGCTTCTGGAAGGAATGGAAAAAAAGGACGGGGATGTGGTTCAGAGCGTACAGCTGGAAGGGCTGGATACGGCGCTTTTTGAAAAGGTAAGGGTGCTGGACGGCGACATTTCCCCGCTGTATGATCCGGACAGCAGGACGGTCGCCGTCGATGTGGATGTGGACGATTACGGAAATCCGGTGGGGATCGGGCAGTATCCGCAGGTGGGCGAAAAGATCACCGTGGATTATGTGACAGAGGGTTATTATGTGGATACCCGTACCGGGGAGCCTGCGGATTATGACGCCACGCCTGCGGAATATCTGGAGTTGAAGATGCAGGAGATACAAAGCGTGGAGTATACCGTGTGCGCGCTGGTGGCGGTGCCCTATCAGTTAGGCTACCGGTATTCTATGCGGGACTGGATCCCGCTTGTTTTGCCGGCGGAGGTGCTGGAAAAAGACAGCGGACAGGCGCCTGAGCGGCTGTTTTATGCCTTCGATACGCCGGATCAGGAGACGGAGGCGGCAGCGGAAAAGTGGCTTTCGGAGCTGACGGCAGGCGATCTTTCGCCTCTGCTTTACGAAAGCAAGGCAAAGATCCGGGAAGATTTCGCGCAGTTTCAGGGGATGTTCGCGGTGATGGGCGGCACGCTCTGTATGATTGTCGGCATCGTGGGGATTTTGAACTTTTTCAATGCGGTCATGACCGGGATTTTGGCGCGGCAGCGGGAATTTGCCATGCTGCAGGCGGTCGGCATGACGGGACACCAGCTGAAGGCGATGCTGATCTGGGAAGGGATGTTTTATACCGTCGGCTCCGGGCTGATCGCCCTTTTGCTGACGCTGATCGTGGGGCCTTTGTCCGGGGAAATGATGGAGGGCGTTTTCTGGTTTTTTGAAAGCAGGTTTACGATCGTGCCGGTGCTGTGCGTGCTGCCGGTATTCGCGCTGCTTGGCTGGCTGATCCCGGCAATTTTGTATAAAAGGCTGGCAAAGCAAAGCATTGTGGAGCGTCTGCGGGAGTTTTAAAGAAGGGTGTGCCGGCATTTAAAAAATAAAAAAAGCGGGCTGTATATTTTTGCCGTGGGAGGCAATACTAGTCGTGTAGCAAAAACATGACAGGAGGAACAAAAACAATGGCAAAAAATGATTATGCCCAGAACCAGTCCAAAAACAATGCGGACAGCGCACAGAAAAACCAGTCCAAGAACGGTACAAAAAATTCCGAAACAGGAAACTGCAAGGACAGCAGCAAGCAGTAAGGAATCCGTCAGGAAAGACCCGGCATGGTGCCGGGTCTTTTTGCGGCGGAAGGGGGATGGAGCGTTTGCATCCGGGTCTGTCTGATGGGGGGCGGGCTGCCCTCACGGCAGTCTCCGTTCTCGCTCACAGAGAATTTGGGTCAAAGGCTGCAGGCTTGTTTCCTGCGCACAGAGCGTCTGTTCTCCTTGACATGGCGGGGGCTTATCCGTAAAATGGAAGAAGATTCTTCCTTTTTTAATGAAGGGGAAGCGGTGGAACGGTTACATTAGAGCGAAAGGTGTAACGGCAAACAGATAAATGTGATTCGATAATAAGGAGATATATGAGAAAAATGGAATTGATCGCGCCCTGTCATTTTGGGCTGGAGGCGGTGCTCAAGCGCGAGATCACAGATCTTGGGTATGAGGTGTGCGAGGTAGATGACGGCAGGGTGACGTTTGCAGGCGACGAGGAAGCGGTCTGCCGCGCAAATATTTTTCTGCGGACGGCGGAGCGGGTGCTGATCAAGGTCGGCAGCTTCCATGCGGAGACGTTTGAGGAGCTGTTTCAGGGGACAAAGGCGATTCCGTGGGAGGAATACATCCCGGAGGACGGGAAGTTCTGGGTGGCAAAGGCAGCAAGCGTAAAAAGCAAGCTGTTCAGCCCTTCGGACATTCAGTCCATCATGAAAAAGGCGATGGTAGAGCGCCTGAAGGGTGTTTATAAGACGGGCTGGTTTCAGGAGGACGGCGCGCCGTTCCCGATCCGCGTTTTTCTGAAAAAAGACGAGGTAACGGTAGGGCTTGACACGACCGGGGAATCCTTACATAAGAGAGGCTACCGGAAGCTGACCGCAAAGGCTCCGATCGCGGAAAATCTGGCGGCGGCGCTGATTATGCTGACGCCGTGGCGCAGTGACCGCATTCTGGTAGACCCGTTCTGCGGCAGCGGCACATTCCCGATCGAGGCGGCGATGATGGCGGCGAACATGGCGCCGGGCATGAACCGGGAATTTACGGCGGAGGACTGGGCACATCTGATCGGCAGAAAAAGCTGGTACCGGGCGTCCGAGGAAGCGCTGGATCTGATCGTCAACAATGTGGAAACGGACATACAGGGCTATGACATTGACGATCATATGGTGGAAATTGCACGGGAAAACGCGAAGCTTGCGGGGGTCGATCATCTGATCCATTTTCAGAGAAGGCCGGTGGCGGAGCTGTCCCATCCGAAAAAATACGGATTTTTGATTACAAACCCGCCCTACGGCGAGCGTCTGGAGGAGAAAAGGGATCTGCCCGCGCTTTACCGGACGCTGGGCGAGCGCTTTGCAGCGCTGGACAGCTGGTCGATGTACATGATCACTTCTTATGAAAATGCGCAGCAGGACATCGGGCGCAAGGCGGACAAAAACCGCAAGATATACAACGGTATGATGAAAACGTATTTTTATCAGTTCGCAGGGTCAAAGCCCCCGAAAAAACCGGCGCAGGAGGGAAAAAGACAGGGATGAGACAGGTCATTTTCGCAACGGGAAACGAAGGAAAGATGAAGGAGATCCGCGAAATCCTGAACGGAACGGATTTTGAAGCCCTTTCTTTAAAGGAAGCGGGAATTACGGTTGAAATCGAAGAAAACGGCAGCACCTTTGAAGAAAACGCGCTGTTAAAGGCGGAGGGCATCCGGGACTGGTGCAGGGAAAACGGGATTCCTTCTTTTCCGCAGATCGCAGGGGATCAGGTAATCGTTCTGGCGGACGATTCGGGGCTGGAGGTGGATGCGCTGAATAAGGAGCCGGGCATTTATTCCGCGCGCTATCTGGGACATGATACTTCCTACCGGGAGAAAAATGCCAATATTATCGCGCGTCTGGACGGCGTTTCCAAGGAGCGGCGGACGGCGCGGTTTGTGTGCGCCATCGCGGCGGCGTTTCCGGACGGAACAAGCAAGACGGCGCTGGGGACGATCGAAGGCTATATCGGCTGGGAGGAGCGGGGCACAAACGGCTTTGGCTATGATCCGATTTTTTATCTGTATGAAAACGACCGTTCCACGGCAGAGCTTTCGCCGGAGGAGAAAAATGCGGTCAGCCACAGGGGCAGGGCGCTTGGGAAGATGAGACAGATTCTGGAAGAAAGATAACGGGGAAAACCGATGAAAATACTGATTGTCAGCGATACGCACAGAAGAGACGGAAATCTGACGGGGGTGCTCGATATGGTGGGAACCCCCGACCTGCTGATCCACTGCGGCGACGTGGAGGGCAGCGAGGATTTTATCAAAAGCATTGCGGGCTGCCCGGTCCATATGGTCGCGGGAAACAATGATTTTTTTACCCGTCTGAAAAAAGAAGAGGAATTTTATATCGGGAATTTCAAGGTATGGCTGACGCACGGGCATAACTATTATGTGTCCATGGGGACGGAATTTATCCGCGAGGAGGCAAGGAGCAGGGGAGCGGACATTGTGATGTTCGGACATACCCACAGACCGTGTCTGGAGCCTGCCAAAAAGCCGGGGGACGTGACTGTATTGAATCCCGGAAGCCTTTCCTATCCGCGTCAGGAGGGGAGAAGGCCGTCCTATATTCTGATGGAGCTGGATGAAAAGGGACAGACGCATTATCATCTGAATTATCTCTAAAAAAAGTTTTTCAAAAAAGTTAAAAAAAAGCGTTGACATATTCGGGAGTTTTATATATAATAACTCTTGCGTCACGGATAAGGCATTTAGTTAAGCGACGGGGTGTGGCTCAGCTTGGCTAGAGCGCCTGGTTTGGGACCAGGATGTCGCAGGTTCGAATCCTGTCACCCCGATATGACATGCAGGTGTAGTTCAATGGTAGAACACCAGCCTTCCAAGCTGGATACGTGGGTTCGATTCCCATCACCTGCTTTGACTGTGTAAAGACAGTCTTTTCTCAGGAAAAAGTCCTGTAAACGATTACCAGGGCGATATGCTGCAACGTGTGTCCATAGCTCAGCTGGATAGAGCAACGGCCTTCTAAGCCGTGGGTCGGGGGTTCGAATCCCTTTGGGCACGTTGGAAAATGACAGCGTAGGACATGCTTCGCATCACGTTATCATTTTCATATGGTGGGTATAGCGCAGTTGGTTAGCGCGCCAGATTGTGGCTCTGGAGGCCGAGGGTTCGAATCCCTCTATCCACCTTCCTGGGCTATCGCCAAGCGGTAAGGCACAGGACTTTGACTCCTGCATTCGCTGGTTCGAATCCAGCTAGCCCAGCTAACATGGTTACGGACGACGAGTGCGCCCGTCATTTAACTTTATGGAGCACTAGCTCAGTCGGTAGAGCACCTGACTTTTAATCAGGTTGTCGGGGGTTCGAATCCCCCGTGCTTCATTTCTCAAAGACATCGGAATCCCGTATAGATACAGGATTTCGGTGTTTTTTGTTGTATATGCAAAAATGCAGGATAAATAATAAAATGCCGTTTATACGGTGGAATGAGGGAAAAATGCTTCGAGATGTGGATATGTCGGAAATTTCCGACGGAAAATTATATGATGCGGGCGATCTGGTAAAGGTGGGCTGTCAGGACTGCGCGGGCTGTTCGGCGTGCTGTCGCGGGATGGGGGACACGATCATTCTGGATCCGAGGGATGCGTTTGAGCTGTCATGGAATCTGGGGAAGCGCTTTGAGGAGCTGCTTGCAGACAGTCTGGAACTGCACGTGCAGGACGGTGTGATCCTTCCCAATCTGAAAATGCAGGGGGAAAGGGAGTGCTGCGCGTATCTGGACGGAAACGGACGGTGCAGCATCCATCCGTTCCGTCCCGGCATCTGCCGGCTCTTTCCGCTGGGAAGGCTTTATGAAAACGGAAGCTTCCGGTATTTTCTGCAGACGGGAGAATGCAGGAAAGAGGGGAGGACGAAGCTGAAGGTAAAAAAATGGATCGGTGTGCCGGAGTTTGGAAGATATGAAAAATTCGTGGCGGACTGGCACTTTTTTGTGCGCGCCCTTCAGGATCGCCTGACGGCAAAGGAGGATATGGAGGCGGCGCAGAAGATCAACCTGTATGTGCTGGAACAATTTTATTTTAAAGGCTGGGAAGCACAGGATTTTTACGGGCAGTTTGAAAAAAGGCTGGAAGAAGCCGGAAAAGCGCTGGGGATATAAGCCTAGGACGGATACAGAGAATTTTTTTCCGAAAGCAAAAAAGGGCTTGCATTTTCCGAACATATGTACTATATTATAAATATAAGAACATACGTTTGGAGGACAGGATGGCTTTTCAGATTGCGGCAGGCAGGAGCCTGATGGAGAAACTGAATATTTTATCCGATGCGGCGAAGTATGACGTGGCGTGTACGAGCAGCGGCAGCAGCCGGCGGGGCGACGGCAGGGGGATCGGCAATACGGTAAGCGCGGGGATCTGCCACAGCTTTTCTGCGGACGGGCGCTGTATCAGCCTGTTAAAGATCCTTTTGACGAACGAATGTATTTATGACTGCAAATATTGCATCAACCGGTGTTCCAACGACGTGGAGCGGGCATGCTTTACGCCGGAGGAGGTATGCCGGCTTACGATAGAGTTTTACCGGCGCAATTACATTGAAGGGCTGTTTTTGAGCTCTGGCATTTTGAAAAATCCGACTTATACGATGGGGCTTTTGTATCAGACGATTTACCGGCTGCGTACAGAGCATCATTTTCAGGGATATATCCATGTGAAGGCGATCCCGGGGGCGGATCCCGAGCTCATCAGGCTCACGGGCTTTTTAGCGGACAGGATGAGCGTGAATTTGGAGCTTCCGACGGCAGAGGGGCTTTCCCGGCTTGCGCCCAACAAGCACCGGAAGACGATCCTGACTCCGATGCGGCAGATCCAGAATGGGATCGTGTCGAATCGGGAGGAGCTGACACTGTACCGGCATGCGCCGGAGTTTGTCCCGGCGGGGCAGTCGACACAGATGATCATTGGGGCGACTCCGGAGCATGATTATGAGATCCTGACGGTGGCAGAGAACCTGTACCGCAAGTTTGATTTAAAGAGGGTGTTTTATTCCGCCTTTGTCCATGTGAACGAGGATAAGGAGCTTCCGGCGCTGGCGGGAGGGCCGCCGCTTTTGCGGGAGCACAGGCTGTATCAGGCGGACTGGCTGATGCGGTTTTACGGCTTTGGGGCAGAGGAGCTTTTGAGCAGGGAGCGCCCGGATTTTAACCTGTTTCTGGATCCGAAGGCGGACTGGGCGCTGCGGCATCTGGAACAGTTCCCGGTTGAGGTCAACCGGGCTTCGTATGAGACGCTTCTGCGGGTTCCGGGGATCGGCGTAAAGAGCGCCCGCAGGATTGTGCAGGCGAGAAGGAGCAGCGTGCTGGACTACGGGCATTTAAAGAAGATCGGCGTTGTTTTAAAGCGGGCGATCTATTTTATCACATGCAGCGGCAGGCAGATGTATCCGCTGAAGGTGGAGGAGGATTTTATCACGCGGCAGCTTCTGGACGATACAAAGCGGCTTCCTTTCGAGACGTCGGGAGCGTCTTACCGGCAGCTTTCGCTGTTTGACGACCGGAATTTTGTGCTGGATCAGCAGCGGGATGTACAGCCTCAGGACGGCTGGATGAAGCTGGCAAAATGAGGAGGGGAGTTTGATGGAAGAGACGGTTTTGGTGTGTGAAGATTCGATAGAGGCGGTTTTGACGGCAGTTTACCGGGCGTATGAATGGAAGCTGATGCCGCAGCAGACAAGAATTCAGATTGGGGAGGACGATCTGGGGCTGTTTTCGTGCTACCGGGAGGTCGGGGCAGAGCAGGCGCTGGCGCAGAAGGTAATGAATACGGTGCGCAGGAGGTTTGGGGAAGAGGCATGGGAGGACATCAGCTACAGCCTGATGGCAGAAGCTGCAGATAAGGGGACGGCGGTTTATCATGCGATTGCGGCAGGGCTTGCAGGCAAAATCCGGGGGCCGCTGATGCAGGGGCTTGCGGATCCTGCGATACATCGGGTGTTTGAGCTGAGCAGGACCGTCCACAGGATCAGCCACAGGATGCTGGAATTTTTGAGGTTTGAGGAGGCGGCAGGGGGGAATCTGTATGCCCTGATCGAGCCGGAGGCAGATGTGACGGCGCTGATCATGCCCCATTTTTCAGACCGCTTCCCAAGGGAGAATTTTATGATCGCAGACCGCAGAAGAAAAAAGGCGGGAATCCATCCGGCGGGCGGGGAATGGTTTCTGGTACAGATGACAGATAAGGAGATGGGACAGCTGGAGCAGATCCGGAAGCAGCGGACAGAATCGCAGCGGGAGATGGAGGAACTTTTCAGAAGCTTCTGTCATACGATTGGAATTAAGGAACGCACAAATTTGCATCTGCAAAAGCAGTTTGTCCCGGATAAATTCAGACATCTGATGCCGGAATTTTAAGCGTATCCGGTATAAGCCTTTTGCGCAGGGGCAATACTGTGTAACAGGCAGGCGGCATTGCCTGTACGGAAAGGATGGGGCAGGTATGCAGGAAGAGGGCTTATACCGGTATCGGATCAGGCTTGTGCCGGAAGAGATAAACCGGTTCGTAGAGGCGGCGTCGGGATGTGATTTTGATGTGGACATCGCATACAACAGCATTACGATAGACGCCAAATCAATCGTCGGGGTGCTGGGGCTGGACTTCAGGCATCCAATGTCCGTGGTATGCCATGGATACGATGAAAGCTTTGACCGGTATTTGAAGGACAGGACGGAAGAGAAGAAAGAGTGAGAGTGTGGAGATCAGGATTTCAGTCAGGGGACTGGTAGAATTTTTGCTCAGGTCAGGGGATATTGACAATCGGAAGAAGGCTGCGCCGGAGGATGCGATGCAGGAGGGCGGCAGGATACACCGGATGATCCAGAGACGGATGGGATCGGATTATCATGCGGAAGTATCGCTGCGCTGGATCCAGCCGTATCCAGATTATGATCTGGTCGTGGAAGGGCGAGCGGACGGGATCGTTGATACGGCTCCTGCGACGGTAGATGAGATCAAGGGAACCTATCGGGATCTGGATCGGATGAGGGGGCCGGAGCCGGTGCATCTGGCGCAGGCGAAGTGCTACGCATGGATATACGGACAGCAGCATGGCATGGAGCAGATGAAGGTGCGGATGACTTACTGCAATATGGACACGGAGGAGATCCGGTACTTTGAATATACATATCCGGTGCGGGAGCTGGGGGAATGGTTTGGCGGCCTGCTGGACGAATACCGCAAATGGTCGGACGAGGAGACTGCATGGAAGAAGCGGCGGCAGGAGTCGATCCATGGGATGCAGTTTCCGTTTCCCTACAGGGAGGGGCAGCGGGAGCTTGTGACCCATGTCTATCATACGATCTGCCATCAGAAAAAGCTGTTCATCGAAGCGCCGACCGGGGCAGGCAAGACGATTTCCACCGTGTTTCCGGCGGTCAAGGCGGTGGGAGAGGAAAAGGCGGACAGGATTTTTTATCTGACGGCAAAGACGATCGCAAGAACGGTCGCGGATCATACGTTTGGAATGCTGCGGGAGAGAGGGCTGCATTTTAAGACGGTCGTGCTGACGGCGCGGGACAAGATCTGTTTTATGGAGGAATCGGAGTGCAATCCGGATGCTTGTCCTTATGCAAAGGGGCATTATGACCGGATCAACGGGGCGATTTTTGACCTGATGACGTCAAAGGAGCATTATGGAAGGGAGGAGATCGAGGACTGCGCCAGAAAGCATCAGGTATGTCCCTTTGAGCTGGGACTGGATATGAGCCTGTTTTCGGACGGGATTTTGTGCGACTATAATTATGTATTTGACCCGCATGTGTATTTGAGACGCTTTTTCGGGGAAGGGAGTGTCCGGGGAAAATATGTGTTTTTGGTGGATGAGGCGCACAATCTGCTGGAACGGGGAAGGGAAATGTACAGTGCGGTTTTATATAAGGAGGATTTTTTAGCCTTAAAAAGGACGGTCAAAGCGTACGATATTAAGATGGAAAAGCGGCTGGAAAAGTGCAACCGGGAGCTGCTTTTACTGAAACGGGAATGTGAGGACTGGTGTATCCCGGATATGATAGACGGGTTTGTGGAGGCGCTTTTGAAGCTGTCGTCGTGTATGGAGGATTATCTGGAAAACCATGATGACAGCGCCGTACGACGGGAAATTCTGGATTTTTATTTTGAAGTCAGCCATTTTTTGCAGATGTATGAGCTTATGGACGACAAGTATGTGACCTATACGCAGATAGATGGGGAAGGACGTTTCCTGATCCGGCTGTTTAACGTAGATCCGTCTGCAAATTTAAAGGAGTGTCTGTCAAGGGCGGTCAGCAGCACGCTGTTTTCTGCGACAATGCTGCCGATCCAGTATTATAAAAAGCTTCTGGGAGGCGATGAGACAGATTATGAGGTTTATGCGAAGTCGATTTTTGAGCCGGAGAAGAAAGGGCTGTTTATCGCGGAAGATGTGACGAGCAGGTATTCCCGGAGATCGGATCGGGAATACGACAGGATCGCGGCGTACATTCATCAGGTGGTTGGCGAAAGGCACGGCAACTACATGGTGTTTTTCCCGTCCCATTTTTTCATGAGGCAGGTATATGAACGGTATGAGGCGTTCTATGCCGAAAAAGACGGGGCAGAATGTATTGTGCAGACGGAGCATATGGACGAGGGGGAGCGGGAGGCATTTTTGAAAAGGTTTGAGGGAAACGCAGACTGCCGGCTGTCGGAGATCATCCACATGGAGATCGAGATAGAGGAAGAAACCAGCCTGATCGGCTTCTGCGTTTTGGGAGGGATTTTTTCGGAGGGGATCGACTTAAAGGAGGACAGGCTGATCGGAGCGCTGATCGTCGGGACGGGCCTGCCTCAGGTGTGTACGGAACGGGAGATCATCAGGGGATATTTTGACGGGCATGGAGCCGACGGCTTTGCATACGCCTATCGTTATCCGGGGATGAACAAGGTTCTGCAGGCTGCCGGAAGGGTGATCCGCACGGCGCAGGACGTTGGGATCGTGGCGCTTTTGGACGACCGCTTTTTACAGCAGCCCTATCAGAAACTTTTCCCGAGGGAGTGGGAGAGCTATGAGGTTGTAAACCGGGAGAGCATAGCGCGCCGGGTGGAGCGGTTCTGGAACGAATGGCTGTAAAAGATCATCCGGCAGCGGGAGCTGTGCCGGAAAGCAGCCACTGGATCTCGCGCCGGTACGGAGGAAGCACTTTTTTGGGATTTTCCGGATCGGGATACCATGGCGTTTCCAGAATTTTTGGAACAGACAAAAAGTCCGGATGATGTACGATGCGGAAGATCGGATCAAACCCGATAAAGCCCTCCCCGATGTCGGAGTGGCGGTCTTTGGCAGCGCCGCGTTCATTTTTGCTGTCATTGATGTGGAAAACTGCGATCTGGTCCTTTCCGATCAGCTGGTCGAAGCGGTCGAGGACGCCGTCAAGATCATTTACGATGTCGTAGCCCGCATCATGGACATGGCAGGTATCAAAGCACACCCGGAGGCGTTCCGGGCAGCGGACGCCGTCATAGATCCGGGCAAGCTCTTCAAAGCTTTTGCCGATTTCGGAGCCTTTTCCGGACATCGTTTCCAGCGCGATGCGGACGCAGGAAGGCTGGGAGAGCACTTCGTTTAAGCCGTCGATGATACATTTTAAGCCGGCGTCTGTGCCTGCGCCTACATGGGAGCCGGGATGCAGGATCAGGGTGTCGCTTCCCATCGCCTGCGTGCGGGTAAGCTCCTGCGCCAGAAAATCCACGGCGAGGGAGTAGGTTTCGGGTTTGACGGAATTGCCCAGATTGATGATATAGGGGGCGTGGACGATAAAGGAGCGGATGCCGTTTTGCTCCATCAGCGCATGAGCCTGTGGGATGCAGAGCTCTTCGACCGGTTTGCGCCGCGTATTCTGGGGAGCCCCGGTGTAGAGCATAAACGTGTTTGCGCCGTAGGACAAAGCCTCGCGGACAGAGCCTGCCATCATCTCCCTGCCGCTCATGCTTACATGGGAACCGATAAGAATGGAATTTGTATTCATAAAATTTCTCCTTGCGTTGATATTTGCTATCATAACACGGCGGGGCAGGGATGTGAAGCGGCAGTTGCCGGCAGGGATGCCGGCGCCCGGAAAAATCGGGAAGCTTTGGGCGGAGGACATTTGAATTATCAGAATATTTTGTAAAAATATGGGATAACCTGTGGATTATATGGGACAGATATGTGGATAAGTATGTGGAAAATGGGGATTTGTCAGACAATTTTTAAAAATGTCCACAAAATATGCTCCGGAAAAGTGAGGGACAAACCGGAAGAAAAATGATAAAATAAAGAAAAGCATGCCGATAGGGCAAGGGCAGGAGGAAACAGGAAATGTGGGCTTATGAAAGTGTGTTTTATCAGATTTATCCGTTGGGGTTTGCAGGCGCGCCCTTTGAGAACGACGGCGTTTTGGAACACCGTATTTTAAAGGTCAACGATTGGATCGGTCATATCAAAGCGCTTGGGGCAAACGCGGTTTACTTTTCGCCGCTGTTTGAATCGGATACGCATGGCTATAATGCGAGAGATTACAGAAAGGTGGACTGCCGGCTTGGCACAAACGGGGATTTTGCAAAGGTGTGCCAAAATCTGCACAAAGAAGGCATCCGGGTCGTGCTGGACGGCGTATTTAACCACGCGGGAAGAGGCTTCTGGGCATTTCAGGACGTTTTGAAAAACCGGGAGAATTCCCCCTATTTAAACTGGTTTCACATTGATCTGGGAGGAAATTCCAACTATAACGACGGTTTGTGGTATGAGGGCTGGGAAGGAAACTATGATCTTGTGAAGCTGAACCTTCAGAATGAAGAGGTCGTAACGTATCTTTTGGAGAGCGTCCGGGGATGGATTGAGGAATTTGACATCGACGGGCTGCGGCTGGATGTGGCGTATTGTCTGGACGAGGGATTTGTGCGCCGCCTGCGCAGCTTCTGCGACAGCTTAAAGGAGGATTTCTTTCTGGTCGGGGAGATGCTGCACGGCGACTACAACAGGCTGATGAACGACGCCATGCTGCATTCCGTGACGAATTATGAATGCTATAAGGGGCTTTATTCCAGCTTCAACAGCATGAACTTGTTTGAAATCGTTCACTCCCTGCTGCGCCAGTTTGGCCCGGAAAACTGGACGCTTTACAAGGGAAAGCATATGCTGAGCTTTGTGGATAATCATGATGTGACGCGGGTGGCGAGCATTTTATCCAATGAGAACCACCTGCCGCTGATCTACGCGCTGATGTTTGGCATGCCGGGAATCCCGTGTGTGTATTATGGAAGCGAGTGGGGGGCAAAGGCAGAGAAGAGCCAGGGCGATCCGGCGCTGCGCGCAAGCTTTGATGCGCCGGAGCAAAACGGGCTGACGGAATGGATTGCAAAGCTGGCAGCGGCAAAGAAGCAGTCGAAGGCGCTGAATTACGGCGCTTTCCGCTCGGTGCTTTTGACGAACAGGCAGTGCATTTTTGAGCGGGCAGCAGAGGGCGAGCGCGTTTTAGTCGCAGTCAACGCGGATGAGCAGCCTTTTACCGCGCATTTTGACGCGGGCTGCGGCAGGGCGGTGGATCTGATCACCGGAAAAGAGCATGATTTCGGCGGGGGCAGCACGCTTCCCGGATACAGCGCATTTTTCTGGAAATGTGAGCGCTGAATCTGCTTTTAACCGTAAGCCGCCCCGCTTTTCTTCGAGGAAAGGCGGGGCGGCTTACGGTCATTTAAAGGGTTTGGGAACCGGCAGCGGCGTCTAAAAGGGAGCGCACGCTGCGCACGGCGCAGGGATCGGTCTGCCAGATGTCGTATTCGCTCATGCCCGGAATCCCCATGGAAACAGAAGGGTTGCGGTACTGCATCCCGCTGTTTTTCACGGTTTTGCCGGACATATGATATTGGGTAATGCCGGTGGAGGCAAGGAGCGTCTGCACCGCGGAGGCGTTGATCCCCGCCCCGGCGAGCAGGCGGATGCCGTCTCCGGCGGCTTTGTCCAGCTCTTTTAAAAGGTCGATGCCTTCTAGGCAGGAGGGCGCCTGGGCGGAGGTCAGGATCGTGTCGATGCCGAGCTTTTCTGCCTGTTCGAGCGCAAGGAAAGGATCGCTGCACATATCAAAAGCCCGGTGCAGGGTAACGGACATATCCCCGGCACATTCCAGAAAGCGCTTCATCTGCTCAAGGTTGAGGGAGCCGTCGGGATTGAGGCTGCCGATCACCACGCCGTCTGCACCCGCCTTTTGAAATGCGGTAATCTCACGGCAGATGATCTGCGCTTCATCGTCCGAATAAAGGAAATCCCCAAAGCGGGGGCGGATCAGTACGTGGATGCGGATGTCGGTCTGCTCGCGGATGAGCTCATAAAGGGAAAGAGAGGGAGTCGTGCCGCCGATGACAAGATTGGCGCACAGCTCCAGACGGTCCGCGCCTCCTTCTTTGGCACAGCGCGCGGAGACGGCGGAATCGACGCAGCATTCCAGCAGATATTGTTTGTTCATAGAAACCTCCATTGTATCGTATCATTTTTTGTGTGTAACAATCATGTAACAAATGAAAGCCGCATGGAAAATCGGATGAAGCCGGCTTCTATGTCCGAGTATAACCGATATTGAAGAAAAAAGAAAGGTTTGTCCGCAGCGTCCGGAGGTAAGAAAATGACGAATTGTGTCCTAAATGTGAACAAAAACCTATTAAAATTCATAAAAAGTTTTAAAATTATATAAAAGCTATTTACAAACCTCCGGAAACGTGATATTCTCTCAATCGTATTCAGGAACCGATGTGTTTCCAAAGGGGTTCCGTAATATTAGGAGGAGAATTATTATGAAGAAAAATTTAGTAGCAGTATTAGCAGCAGTTGTTATGACAGCATCTATGGTAGCTTGCGGCGGCGACGCTGAAGAGACCACAGCAACATCTACAGCAGTAGAGAGCATTGTTGAGTCCACAGTAGCAGAGACAGAGACAGCTACAGAGACAACAACTGAGACTGCAACCGAGACAGAGACAACAACTGAGACAGCTACAGAGACAGAGACAACAACTGAAACTGCAACTGAGACAGAGACAACAACCGAGACAGCTACAGAGACAGAGACAGCTACTGAGACTGCAACTGAGACTGTTGCTGAGTAATCAGAACGGCAGATCCATACGCGAGGCTCTCGCAGACATTTGATCAGTCATCATAGACAGAGCAGAAAATACCACCTCTTTGGAGGTGGTATTTTTTTGTTCGGCAGGAAATTTCCTTTCCTGTCGAATAAAAAACACGATTCCCCTTGTACACTGAGGGTATGCGAACCTTTTTAAATACCTCTAAAGAAAATACATTAAAAATTCCTACAACTGCAGGCGGCTTTATGGTACTATATAAAGTGGATTTTATAGAGCAGCCAAAAAGCTGCAGATTTCGCAGGGATAATGGAAAGGATAAAAAATGTCTGAGTTAATTGCACCTCTTTTTCTGGCGCAGTCTTATCAGGACGCACAGGCGGATTATGAGCGGGCGCGGAACCGGGAAGATTTTGCGCGCTGGGATTATATTATATTGACGGCTTCCAACGAGCATCAGGCGGAAGGATTCCGGGCGCAGCTGGAACAGCGCAGGAAGGATCATTTTTTGCCGGAAGGGACGCACTTTGCGGTGGTTTCGGATCCGGACGGCAAGCGTGTGGGAAGCGGCGGGGCGACGCTGGGCGTACTCCGTTATATCGCAGAGCAGACCGGCAGAAGTGAATTTGACGGGCTGCGCATTCTGGTGATCCATTCGGGCGGGGACAGCAAGCGGGTTCCGCAGTATTCGGCGCTGGGCAAGTTGTTTTCCCCTGTGCCGCATGAACTGGAAAACGGCAGGGTATCCACGCTTTTTGATGAGTTTATGATCGCGGCGGCGGGCGTGCCTTCCAGAATACGGGAGGGGATGCTTCTTTTGTCGGGGGACGTGCTGCTTTTGTTTAATGCGCTTCAGATCGACGATTTCGGGGACGGGGCGGCAGCCATTTCCTTTAAGGAAAAGGTGGAGACAGGGAAGAACCACGGTGTATTTCTGCGGGGCGAAAACGGCTATGTCGCCCGGTTTTTGCATAAACAGTCAGTGGAGGCGCTTGGAAAGGCGGGCGCGGTCAACGAGCAGGGCTGTGTGGACATCGACACGGGGGCGGTGCTTTTTTCGGCAAAAATCTTAAAGGCGCTGTTTGGGCTGATCTCGAAGGACGGAAAGGTGGACGGGGCGGCATGCGGCAAATACATCAACGATGCGGTGCGCCTGTCCTTATATGGGGATTTTCTGTATCCGCTGGCGGAGGAGTCCACGCTGGAAGCCTTTTATGAGGAAAAACCGGAAGGGGAATACAGCGATGCGCTGGCAGAGGCGCGCAGATGCGTGTGGGAGGCGCTGCATCCTTTCCGGATGAAGCTTTTGCGACTGGCGCCGGCGCAGTTTATCCATTTCGGGACGACGGAGGAGATCCTTCATCTGATGTCTGAAAAAATTGACGCCTATGCGGCGCTGGGGTGGAGCCGCCATGTGAACAGCAGCATTGGAAGCGAAGCAGTAGCAGGCTGCAACAGCGTACTGGAAAATGGCGCGGTATGCGGTAAAAACAGCTATCTGGAGGTCAGCTATGTACACAGCGGCGTAACGGTCGGGGAAAATTCCATTCTTTCTTATATAGATGTCCATTCCGGGACCGTTCCGCCCAATGTGGTGCTGCACGGGTTAAAACAGCGGGACGGCAGATTTGTGGCGCGCATTTACGGCGTGGACGACAATCCCAAGGGGACGCTGGAGGATGGCTGCAGCTTTCTTGGGGGAACGCTGGCGGAATTTTTGGGAAAGAACGGGATCGGCAGGGACGAGCTGTGGGAGGCGGATGCAAAGACGCACAGTATTTGGGACGCCCGCCTTTATCCGTCCTGTGAAACGATCGGCGAGGCGGTGGAGGCTGCCCGCAATCTGTACGCGATGGCGCGGGGAACGGGAGATGTGGAAGCATGGAGGAAGAAGGAGCGCAGAAGCTTAAGCTCCGGCTTTGCGGAAGCCGACCCGGAGGCGCTGATTGCGTGGGAGCGCCGGATGCAGGAGCTGGTGCGCATGGAACGGCTGGAAAAGCTGATCGAAAACGGGCAGCCCGCCTCCGAAGGGGCGTTTGTGCTCCGTGCCGGGAAGCTGACCCGGATTCAGGAGGAGTGGCTGGAAAACCGGCTGAAAACGGCGGATCAGGCAAGGGCGATGCGGCTGTTTTATTATGTGGGCTGCGCCCTTGGAAAGGCGGAGGGCGAGCGCTATATTTCCCAGTGCTTTAAGAAAATCCAGCAGACGGTCATGGAAGGGGCGATGAGCGTCCTGAAAATGAACGGGGACTGCCGGATGCAGAGCGATTTCCACCGGGTAAACCTGCCGCTGCGCGTCAACTGGGGCGGCGGCTGGAGCGATACGCCGCCCTACTGCAACGAGCAGGGAGGGACGGTGCTCAATGCGGCGATCCTTTTGCAGGGAGAGATGCCGGTGGAGGTGACGCTGACAAAGCTGAATGAGGCAAAGATCATTTTTGAGAGCCGCGATATGGGCGTTTACGGGGAATTTGACGATTTGAAGGAGCTGCAGAAAACGGGGGATCCTTACGATCCGTTCGCGCTGCAGAAGGCGGCGCTTCTGGCATGCGGCATCCTTCCGGCAAAGGGCGGCAGCCTGAATCAGATCCTTGCGCGGCTTGGCGGCGGATTTAAGATGCAGACGGAAGTGACCGGCGTGCCAAAGGGCAGCGGGCTTGGGACGAGCAGCATTCTGGCGGCGGCATGCGTAAAGGCGCTGTTTGAATTTATGGGCATCAGCCATGAGGAAAGCGATCTGTATGGGCGCGTGCTGTGCATGGAGCAGATCATGTCCACGGGAGGCGGCTGGCAGGATCAGGTCGGCGGGCTTTGTCCGGGAATCAAATATATCACGACGATGCCGGGGACAGAGCAGGAGATCTGCGTCAGGCAGGTGGAGGTTCCGGCAGAGGCGATGCAGGAACTTCAGGAGCGGTTCTGCCTGATCTATACCGGACAGCGCAGGCTGGCGAGAAACCTTCTGCGCGACGTGGTGGGGCGCTATGTGGGGGCAAACCCGGATGCGCTCTATGCCCTCAATGAGATCCAGAAAACTGCGGCGCTCATGCGGTTTGAACTGGAAAGAGGGCGCATTGATGATTTTGCGGCGCTGATGAGCCGCCACTGGGAGCTGTCGCAGATGGTGGATGCGGGCAGCACGAATACGCTGATCAATCAGATTTTAAAGTCGGTGGAAAAGCTGACGGACGGGCAGATGGTGTGCGGCGCCGGAGGAGGCGGATTTTTACAGGTGATCCTGAAAAAAGGCGTGACCCGGCAGCAGGTGCACGAAAGGCTCAGAAGCGTGTTTCAGGACACGGATGTGGACGTGTGGGACTGCACGCTTGTATAACGGGATGGGAAAAGGCTTATATCCGGAAGGGTATGGGCCTTTTTTATTCGACAGGAAAGTTCCTTTCCGGCCGAATAAAAACACGATTATGCGCACTCGCGCGAAGGAGAAACTACATTTCTCCGGAATAGATTGCCTGACGGCAAAGGCGTTCGGCGCAGGTGTGCGCCAAGGCGCACACTTTTTTAACGATTGCCGCTTTTTTTGCAAAAATAATCCCGCGCGGGGGTTGACTTTTTTGAGGGAAGGGATATAATAAAAACAACATATGAATAAATGTTCATATGATAAGAGAAAGAGAGGATTTCAAAATGAAAAAAACTTATAAGATCGAGGTTGATTGTGCAAACTGTGCGAATAAGATGGAGGATGCGGCAAAGCGCACCGCAGGCGTAAAGGATGCGGTCGTGAATTTTATGACGCTGAAGATGTCGGTGGAGTTTGAGGAAGGCGCGGACGTAAAGGCTGTCATGCAGGACGTTTACAAAAACTGCAAAAAGGTTGAGGACGACTGCGAGATCTTCCTGTAAAGCTTCCGGCAGGGGCATTTTTCAGCAGAATTTTGGAGAAGGGAGATGAAAGCGATGAATAAAAAACAGAAAAAGATGCTTGCGCGCATTGTGGCAGCGGCGGCGCTCATGATCCTGTTCGGGCTGATTCCGGCAGAGGGCTGGCTGCGGTTTTTCCTGTTCATGATCCCTTATGGCGTGATCGGCTATGATATTTTGGTCAAGGCGGTAAAAGGGATTTTAAACCGTCAGGTTTTTGATGAGAACTTCCTGATGGCGGTGGCGACGGTGGGCGCGATCATTCTGGGCGAATACAGCGAAGGCGTGGCGGTTATGCTGTTTTACCAGATCGGAGAACTGTTCCAGAGCTATGCGGTAGGCAAGAGCCGCCGCAACATCAGCGAGCTGATGGACATCCGCCCGGATTATGCGAATGTGGAGCGGGAGGACGGCAGCGTGGAAAGAACCGATCCCGACGAGGTTTCGATCGGCAGCCTGATCGTGGTTGGACCGGGCGAAAAGATTCCGATCGACGGCGTGATCGAAGAGGGCAGGTCGAGCTTAAATACCAGCGCCTTAACCGGAGAGAGCCTGCCGCGGGAAGCGGCAGAGGGTGACGAGGTCATCAGCGGCTGCATCAATCTGTCGGGCGTTTTAAAGATCCGGACGACGAAGGAGTTCGGGGAATCGACGGTATCGAAGATCCTGGATCTGGTGGAAAATGCCAGCTCCAAAAAATCCAGATCGGAGCAGTTCATTTCCAGATTTGCAAAGATTTATACGCCGGCAGTCTGTTATGGCGCGCTGGCGCTGGCAGTTGTGCCCCCGATCGTGCGGATGCTGTTTTTAGGGGTAGCTCCGGAGTGGGGCGACTGGGTGATGCGCGCACTCACATTTCTGGTGATCAGCTGCCCGTGCGCGCTTGTGATCAGTATTCCGCTGAGCTTTTTTGCAGGGATCGGCGGAGCCGGGAATGCAGGCGTCCTTGTAAAAGGCTCGAATTATCTGGAAGCGCTGGCACGCACGAAATATGTGGTGTTTGACAAAACGGGGACGATGACCCAGGGCGTTTTTGAGGTCAGCGGCGTGCATCATTCCCCGATGGATGCGAAAAAGCTTTTGGAATATGCGGCGCTTGTGGAATACCATTCCTCCCATCCGATCAGCAAAAGCTTAAAGGCGGCGTACGGACAGCCGCTGGATGCTTCCCGAGTGACTGAGGTGGAAGAAATCGGCGGAAACGGTGTGACGGCAAAGGTGGACGGGATTTTGGTCGCCGCGGGCAATACCCGCCTCATGGACAGGCTTGGCATTGAATGTATGGAATGCCGCAGCGCGGGAACGGTCGTCCACATGGCGGTGGACGGCAAATACGCAGGGCACATCCTGATTTCCGACCGGATTAAGCCCCATGCGAAGGAAGCGATCGCTTCCCTGAAAAAATGCGGCGTCAAAAAAACGGTCATGCTGACCGGGGATCGTCGCCAGACTGCGCATCAGGTGGCACAGGAGCTTGGCATCGACGAGGTGCACAGCGAGCTTTTGCCCTCTGATAAGGTGGAGCAGGTAGAAGCGCTACTGGAACAGAAGGGGGAAAAGGAAATCCTTGCCTTTGTGGGCGACGGAATCAACGACGCCCCGGTTTTATCCAGGGCAGACATCGGCATTGCGATGGGAGCGCTCGGTTCCGACGCGGCGATCGAGGCGGCGGACGTGGTTTTGATGGACGACGACCCGTTAAAGATCGCGAAAGCGATCCGCATTGCGCGCAAGTGCATGAGAATCGTATATGAAAATATTTATTTTGCGATCGGCGTCAAGCTGCTGTGCCTGCTGCTCGGGGCGTTCGGAATCGCAAATATGTGGCTGGCGATCTTTGCGGACGTGGGCGTTATGGTGATCGCAGTATTGAACGCGGTCCGGGCGCTGTATGTAAAGAAGCTGTAGTGCCAAAAAGAGGAAAATGGAGGAAACGGGATGGAAGAAATGGAATGCTGCGAAGTCAAAGAGGTGCATGAGGAGCTGCTGAAAACGGTGGCGGATCAGATGCCTGTGGAAGAAGAGCTTTATGATCTGGCAGAGCTGTTCAAGGTATTCGGGGATTCCACCCGGATCCGGATCCTGTTTGTTTTGTTCGAGGCGGAGGTATGCGTCTGCGATCTGGCGGAGGCGCTTAACATGACCCAGTCGGCGATCTCGCATCAGCTTCGGATCTTAAAGCAGAGCAAGCTTGTAAAAAGCCGGAGGGAAGGGAAATCGGTTTTTTATTCTCTTTCGGACGGACATGTGCGGGCGATCATCAATCAGGGAATGGAGCATATCGAAGAGGACGGAAGATAAGAACGGGAGCGGCAGAAAAGACAGGAAGCGACAGAAAAGACAGAAAGCGATCGAAAAAGACAGAAAACAATAGAAAACAACAGAAAAGACCGGGGGCAGCGGAAAAATCCGATGCTGTCCGGTCCTTTTAATTTTCCTTTGAAAAAGCCGGTTTGTATAAATTGGCGGCTTTTGGAAACCAAAGTTAGTTCTGGTTTGAGAAAAATGCAACCGCAATGGCTCCGGGGCCGACGTGGGTTCCGATCGCCCCGCCGACCGTCCCGATTTTTAAGCTGTCCGCATGTTCTTCCCAGACTGCGCGGCTGTCGCTGATATATTTTTGCAGAAGGGCGTCGCTTAATCCTGTATAACCAAGAAAGATTGGGCGGGAAAAGTCAACGCCGTGCTCCTGGATTTTCTGGATCAGAAAGTTATTGCCCTGTTTGGAGCCGCGCGCTTTTCCAAGAAGCTGAACCTCGCCGTCTTTTACGGTAACGACGGGCTTAATGGAAAGCAGGCTTCCCGCGATCGCAACGGTTTTGGAGATCCGCCCGCCCTTTTGAAGATATTCCAGCGTGTCGAGAAGACCGAGTACACAGAGCTGTTTTTTCTCCCGTTCGAGAATATCCACAATCGTGTGGATGTTGGCGCCCTGATCCTTTAAGCGGAGCGCATATTCCACGAGCGCTTTTTCCCCGACTGCGACGCTTTCGCTGTCCACGATATAGACGGTTTCCTCAAATTCCCCGGCGGCGATGCAGGCACTTTGCCATGTGCCGGAAAGCTTGGAGGAAATGGTGATGATAAGCGGGATGTCGCCCTTTTCCAAAACGCTGCGGATCGCATTTTCAAAAAGGAAGGGGGAAGGCTGGCTGGTTGTCGGCAGCGTGTCGTTTTCGATGAGCTTTTCGTAAAACTGGCGGTGGGTCAGGTTTACGCCGTCCTGAAATTCTTCGTCGCCAAAACGGATGGTCATGGGCAGGATAGTTAAGTCTGCGCGGTCGGGGTTTACGATGTCGGAACCGGCGTCGGTAATAATGTGTATCTGATTCATGGTATGAAAAATCTCCTTTGAAGAAGGCGGGCAGAAGCTGCACCGCTGGTATTTGTTGACTGGTCAAATATAGCATGAAAATGTTGATGTGTCAACAAAAAAGATCGAAAGCGCTGCAGGAGAGGGCGGTAAGGATCGTTGCGGTATGAGGCAGGGAAGCACTTAAAAATTAGATTTTGCCGATCCGGATATTGCTGCTTGTATGAAAGCTATGATAAAATAAAGACGGAGGTATTGTAAAGAAGCGGCACAAAAGACAGGAGGGTAAATGGATCAGATCGGGGATCTGGAGAGACGGAAGAAGATTATTTCCAAGCTGAGGATGATAGATGATATTTTCTTCCAGAAAATGTTTGAGGACAGGGCAGCCTGTGAAGAAATCCTGCGGGTTTGCATGGAAGACCCGGCATTGAAAGTATTGGAGGTCGTCCCGCAGAGGGAGCTGAAAAATCTGCAGGGACGGTCGGTAAAGCTGGACGCATACTGCAGGCTTGGAGACGGAAGGCTTGTGGATGTCGAGGTACAGCGCGCCGATAATGACGATCATTTCCGGAGGGTAAGATACAACGGGGCGTGTCTTACGGTAAACGCCAAGGTAGACGACGGAACGATACAGGCGGCGCTGATGAAAAATTTTATGCGGGAAGAGGTTGCAGATGAACGCTTCCCAGAGGTAAGCAGACGGTTTTATGCACTAAAGCATGACAAGGAGGAGGTGACTCATATGTGCAAAGAACTGCAGGAATATTATGCGGAAGGGCAGCAGGAGGGACGGCAGGAAGGTAGGATGGAAGAAAAAAAGGAGAACGCCCTTGAGCTGTACCGGATGGGGATGCCGATTGAGCAGATCGCAAAGGTCGTAAAAATGTCGGCAAAGGTTGTGAGTCAGTGGTTGAAGCCTCAGGCGATACGATAGGGGAAGAAAGAGAGGGAATTATGGGGAGGATTACAAAAAAATTGACAGCTGCCGTTATGGCAGCTGCGCTGCTTTTTTCAGGCTGCGGAAAAGAGGCTCAGGCTTTTCAGAAGGTGGAAGATATGATGCTGTTTGGGAGCAGTCCAAAGGAAGCAGGGGAGCTGTTGGGAGCAGATTTTTCGGAAGCGGAGATCGTGCCGTCGGAGGATTCTGAAAATTTGGAGGTTTATAAGCTTCCCGGTACGTGGCAGATCGGGGAAGGGGAGGCGCAGGCTTCGATGCATTTCCTGACAGATCAGACTCCCAAGGGCATTCCCTTGGGGCTTGAAATGATTTCTCTGGAATTTGAAAAGGAAGCCGATCTGCAGAAGCTGTGGGAATACATTGCCTCCGGATGGAAGCTGGAAGGCTCTCCGGACTGGGACAAGGATGAAAAGGGAAAGGTTCAGGAATTTTCATGGATGTCAGAAGTTTTGGATGCAGAGGAAGCAGCGCTGCTTGAAAGAATATCAGAGGAGACTTTCGGACATCCGATGTATGCCATGCCATATCTTTACATGGAAGGGCGTATCCGCAAAGACGGCTCAGTTTTCCTGTATGTGTTCAGCGCAAGCGGGGCATTGAAGCATCATGAAAAAGATTATACGGTCGGGTAAAAAAGAAGAGCAAGACAGAATAAAGACTGCATTTCCGTAAAAATCAGATTGAAATTTCGTACAACATACAGTAAAATATTCTTGTAAAAGAATATCCCCTATCCATTGATGGGAGAGGACAAAGGAGGGACTGTTTTATGAAGAGGCGAGTGTTTTTCCCTGTTTTACTGATGGTGCTGACAGTTGCGCTTGCAGCCTGCGGAACGAAAGAGAAAGAATTATTTCCGCTGGAAGAGCTGCGGAATGAAGACGGAGGCTTCCAGTATAAGGATATTCCGTTTGGAAGCTCCAGCGAAGAGGTTCTTTCACAGATCCCTGCAGAGTTTGAAAAAATGGAGGCGGAAGATTCTTTGGCAGTGAGCTATTATACGAAAGAAACATTAGAGTTTTACGGAAGCAGCGCAAGCCTTTGGGTAAACTTTGATGATGATAAGCTGGAATCCGTGAGCGTCCAGATTGACTTAAAGGATAATGAGGAAGCGTTTCAGAAAATACTGGACGAGCTGACCGGGCTTTACGGAGAAGCGGATGAGGTCAGAAGCGGGGAAAATGACATGTTTACATCTGAGATTTACCTGTGGGGAAAGGACACAGACAGCAGCCGCTTACAAGCGGATCTGATTCAGACCGGATCGGGCATTGGCGCGAACGTCGCAGTTTTTGCACTGGAATAGGATTTAGGGGGGCTCGCATCACTCCGGTGCGGGCTCTTTTTCTGAACCGCGAATTGAAAAACCCGTCCGGATATGCTAGAATTGAAAAGAAGTAAGATCTGAAACAGACAGAGGCGCCAAACGCCCGTAAATACAGGAGGTTTTGAAGGATGGAACAGTACAAGCAGGAGTTTATTGAATTTATGGTGGACAGCGATGTCCTGAAATTCGGCGATTTTACATTAAAGAGCGGACGCAAATCCCCGTTTTTCATGAATGCGGGCGCCTATGTGACCGGAACGCAGCTGCGCCGTCTGGGCGAATATTATGCGAAAGCGATCCACGATAACTACGGTCTGGATTTTGACGTGCTGTTCGGGCCTGCGTACAAGGGAATCCCGCTGACCGTTGCGACGACGATGGCGATCAGCGAGCTTTACGGCAAGGACATCCGTTACTGCTCTAACCGCAAGGAGGTAAAGGATCACGGAGATACGGGCATCCTTCTGGGCAGCAAGTTAAAGGACGGCGACCGCGTGGTGATCATCGAGGATGTAACGACCTCCGGCAAGTCCATCGAAGAGACATTCCCGATCTTAAAGGCACAGGCAGATGTGGAGATCGTCGGTCTGATGGTTTCCTTAAACCGTATGGAGAAGGGGCTGTCCTCCGACAAGAGCGCGCTGTGTGAGATCAAGGAGAAATACGGCTTCGATGCAAACGCGATCGTGAGCATGGCGGAAGTAACGGAATATCTGTATAACCGTCCTTACAAGGGGAAGGTTTATATTGACGATGCGTTAAAGAGCGCAATCGACGCTTACTATGAGCAGTACGGCGCAAAGGCGTGAGCCGGACGGGAGATTTTTAAATGGAAGAAAAAATCTATAAGCTGATGGGCGGAAGCGGCGCGTTAAATATTGCGGTCGGCGTTGTGACGGCGGTGTGCGGCATTGCAAGCGGCGTGCTTTTGATCGTAAACGGCGCAAGGCTTCTTGCGCGCAGGCGGAAGCTGATCTTTTAAAAACAGGCGGGAAGGAAAGTAGCGTGCGCAGAAAATTTATTTTTACCGATAAAAAAGAATCAAAAAAGGGTATGTTTTCTGCCGCGCTGGGCGCGATGTCGTTTGTTTCCCTGATCCTGACCGTGTATTTTACATGGCAGAATCAGGGGACGGCATATGTCCGCTACGGCGTGGTGGCGCTTTTATGCCTGATTTTTTCGATTGCAGGGCTGGTAAGCGGTATTATGGCGAGAACGGAAGAGGATAAATTTTATCTGTTTGCGTGGATCGGCATTGTTTTGAATGCTTTGACGCTTGCCGGGATCGGATTTATTGTATATGCAGGAGTGTATGGACTATGACTGTGATGGAAGAGCGTTTTGAACTTGCTGCAGAGCGGGTAAAGCAGGTTTCGAGGGAACACGAAACGGCGGAACCGTTCCGCAGTTTTTTTGCAGAAACGGCAGATTATATAGCTGTTATGATCGAGGAATACCGCTGGATCGCAGGGGGCGGGTTGCAAAGGGCAGATCTTCAGGAGCTGGAACGGCATAACGAGATCTGCCACATTGACCTTCTGGGGCGCAATTATGAGACGAGCTGGGCGAATCCGGCGTGGGCAGTAAAGCAGCTCGGAGAAAAATTCGGGCAGCTTCTCTGCGCGGTAAGCGCGGAGCTGCACAGCCTTACGGCTTTTGTATACGAACAGGATCTGGAGGCACTGACGATCCGGATCGAGCTGTTTCTGGAAATTTACTGCGCCTTTGTGGATGCAGCGCAGGAAAAGGCAGAGCCGGATTATGAGCAGATCCGTGAGATCTTTTACTGGTTTGCCAGCGACTATGCGGAGCTGACGGCAGAACATGCGGTGGCAGGCAGCGTGGACTGGGAAAAGGATTTTGCAAAAAAAATCGTAATGGAAAGCGACATTTCCGACATCCGGTATCTGTTTTATTACGGCGAGTATATCGCGGACGACCAGTGGAAGCTGGCGGAATATCTGAATGGGCTTCCGGAGGAAAAGATTCAGAAGATTGCGGATACTTATACCGAGGGTTATAAAAAAGGTTTTGAACTTGCAAAAAAGAATATTAAATGCAAGAAATCCGTCAATATCCGTTATCCGCTGGGCTTTGAGCGGGTAGTGCGCGCGGCGGTTGAAAATTTTGCCAAAATGGGGTTGGAGCCGGTTATTTTCCGCGCGCCCGCGAGTTTTTTAGAGGGACGGAGGGTGTATAAATCCGGATATTTCGGCGCGCCGGTAAACCGTCAGTTCGATTATGACCATGAAAATGACAAGGCGCTGTATTTTGACAAAAAATATGTGACGCGGATGCTGGAATGCCGGAAGGCAGCGTGGGAAGAATACAAGGACAAGGCGGCGCTGCACGCGGGCCCGGCGGTGATCGAATCGTTTGGGGAGCAGCCCTTTGAGCCGGAGAACAAGGCAGAGAGGCTGGAGCTTTCCAAAGAGCAGCAGAAGCTTTCCGTGGAATACCAGAGCCAGGCGGGGGCGATGACGAACGAATACATCGACCCGGAGGAGAGAAGCTTTACGATCATCGCGTTTCCCGTGCCTCAGATCGGAGAGGATTTTGAAGCGATTTTTGATAAGATCCTTGAGATCAACACGCTGGATTACAAGACCTATGAGACGATCCAGCAGCGCATCATCGACGCGCTGGACGAGGCGGAGTGGGTGCGGATCAAAGGCAGGGGCCCGGCGGTGATCGAATCGTTTGGGGAGCAGCCCTTTGAGCCGGAGAACAAGGCAGAGAGGCTGGAGCTTTCCAAAGAGCAGCAGAAGCTTTCCGTGGAATACCAGAGCCAGGCGGGGGCGATGACGAACGAATACATCGACCCGGAGGAGAGAAGCTTTACGATCATCGCGTTTCCCGTGCCTCAGATCGGAGAGGATTTTGAAGCGATTTTTGATAAGATCCTTGAGATCAACACGCTGGATTACAAGACCTATGAGACGATCCAGCAGCGCATCATCGACGCGCTGGACGAGGCGGAGTGGGTGCGGATCAAAGGCAGGAACGGAAACCGCACGGATATGAAGGTAATGCTCCATCCGCTGTCGGATCCTGCAAAGGAGACGAATTTTGAAAACTGCGTGGCAGACGTAAATATCCCGGTCGGGGAAGTTTTCACATCGCCGCAGCTGGCAGGCACAGAGGGCGTGCTGCATGTGACGCAGGTTTATTTAAACGGGATGCAGTACAACGATTTGGAGCTGCATTTTGAGGAAGGGCGCATCAGCAGCTATGACTGCAGGAACTTCCCGACCGAAGAGGAAAACAGGAAGCTTTTGCAGGACAACGTGCTGTTCCACCACGATACGCTGCCGCTGGGCGAGTTTGCGATTGGCACGAACACGACCGCTTATATGGCGGCGCGCCGTTTTGACATTAACGACAAGCTGCCGATCCTGATCGCGGAAAAAACCGGGCCGCACTTTGCGGTGGGCGATACCTGCTACAGCCACGAGGAGGACCGGATGACGTACAATCCGGACGGCAAGGCGATCATTGCGCGGGAAAACGAGGTTTCCGCCCTGCGCCATACGGATCTGTCCAAAGCGTATTTAAACTGCCATACGGACATTACGATCCCTTACGACGAGCTGGGCGAGGTCAGCGCAGTGCACGCGGACGGAAGCGTGACCGAGATCATCAGGGACGGGTTTTTCGTGCTGAAAGGGACGGAAGAGCTGAATGTGCCTCTGTATGGGGGCTGAAAAAACATCATAGCCGGAATAAGCGGCTGCCGCCGGAGGGGATGACCTTTCGGCGGCAGTTTTTTCTTCGCTGGGAAAGTGTCTTTCCTGCCGAAGAGTCAAAATACGATGATGCGCACGCTTTATCCTCGTAAAAACTCATAGAATATTAAGAAAATCTTGCGGAGCGTCCGGATGTCAGGCTGCGTCTTTCATGGTATAATGAGGATGAAATCAGTGATCGGAGCAAAAAAGAAAGGGAGGGCAGGACGATGGCGGGAAGCATAAAAAAGATACTGGCGGTATTGCTGGCGGCAGCGCTGCTTGCAGGCTGCGGGGAAGGCGCGGGAATTTCGGAGACGGAATCCCGGACGGCAGGAACGCAGGATTCCGGCAGGAAAGAACAGGAAGGGATACAGAAAGAGCAGGAGGAGGCACAGAAAGAGTCACAGGAGACGCAGGACGCCGGAAAGGAGCCGGGAGACGCAGGCGGCGCAGACTGGCTCTATGCAGGGACGCGCCCGGTGTTTTGGGAGCAGAAGGGGGAGGCGGCAGCGCATGTGACGCCGTCGGTCAAGCGCTGGATGATTGCGCCGGATCTTGGAAATGTGGAAAACACATGGCAGTTTTACATAACGCCCGGAATGCAGGAGAAGCTTGTGCAGAACGGGTTTGTGGTAGCAGACAGCGCGGGAAGCGAATTTTTTGATATTTATGAGACGAACCGTTATGCTATGATCCCGAATTTTATAACGGTGGATTCGCTTATGCACACCTATCATCTGTTTTTTGCCGAGATTTTGAAAAATACGGAGAAGGAATATCTGGCAGAGAAGCTAAAGGAGCTGAGCGTCCGGATGCTGCAAAACAGCAGGGCGCAGTATGAGGTGCTTGCCGGAAGCGAATGGGAGGAAGCGGCAAAGCGCAATACGGTATTTTTTACGGTCGGGGCAAAGCTTTTGGACGACAGCATTTTGGGAGATGGGACGACGGATGCAGCAGTGTCGGAGGAGCTTTCCAAAATCGGGAGGGCAGAGGGTATCGAGGTATCGGCGGTCACAGGCAAAGAGGAGGATTACAGCCAGTATAAGCCGCGCAGCTATTATGCGGGCGATGAAACGCTGGAACGGTATTTCAAGGCGATGATGTGGTATGGCAGGATCCATTTTGAGCAGCGGGAAGAGGAGCTGGACAGGAGCGCGCTGCTGATCACAAAGGCGCTGGCGGATGATCCGGATGCGCTGCGGCTCTGGAAGCGGATTTATGCGGTAACGTCGTTTTTTGCAGGGACGAGCGACGATGCAGGCGTATGCGAATACGCGCCGGTGATGGAAGCGGTCTACGGCAGGTCGTTTACGGTCGGGGAGCTTGCAGGAAACGGGCAGTCGTTTGCCGCGTTCCATGAACGGACGGCTTCCCTTCGGGCGCCTGCGGTCAATTCCGTGCCGGTTCAGGACGGGGAAGAAAATGTGATCCCGGGCTTCCGGTTTCTGGGACAGCGCTTTACGGTGGATGCGGCGGTCATGCAGAAGCTGATCTACAGCAGCGTGGGGGAAAACGGCGCAGGGCAGAAGCGGATGCTTCCCGATGTGCTGGACGTTCCGGCCGCGCTTGGCAGCGACAAGGCGCTGGAGCTTTTGGAGGATGCGGGAGCGGCGGAATTTGAAGGATATTCGGAAAATATGGAAAGCCTGAGAGACATTTTTGGGGAAGAAAAGGATGCGTTATGGACGCAAAGCCTGTATGCGGGATGGCTGAATACGCTCCGCCCGCTGCTTTTGCCAAAAGGAGAAGGCTATCCGGTCTTTATGCAGAATGAGGAATGGGTCAAAAAAGATCTGGAATGCTTTGCGGGAAGCTATACAGAGCTAAAGCATGATACCGTCCTTTATTCCAAGCAGTCGATGGCGGAAATGGGAGGCGGCTGGGATGAAGAGCCGGACGACAGGGGGTATGTGCAGCCGGAGCCGGTTGTTTATGAAAGGTTTGCCGCGCTGGCAGAGCAGACGCTGGAGGGCTTGTCGCGGTTTGGAATGCTTTCCCCGTCTGCACAGAGCGATTTGGAACAGCTGAAAACGATGGCGGATACGCTGATGGTCATTTCAAATAAAGAATTGGCGGAGGAAGCGCTGACGGACGAGGAATATGAATTTATCCGAAGCTACGGCGGTTATCTGGAGCATTTCTGGTACGGGATCGCAAGCAAGGAGGCGGGGGTAGACGAGGAAACCTATATTGAGAGCGCGGAGTATCCGGCGGCTGTCGTGGTCGATCTTGCGACCGATCCAAACGGTACGGTGCTGGAGGCAGCGACCGGGCAGCCTTCCATGATCTATGTGGTGGTAAAGGTGGACGGGAAGCTGAAGCTGGCAAGGGGAAGCGTGTATTCCTTTTATCAGTTCCCGTGGGCGCTGGATGACCGGCTGACAGACACAAAATGGCGGCAGATGATGGGCTTTGAGCTGGGAGAGGACGGCAGCTACCGGACGGACAGCGGCATCAGCCAGCCCGGCTGGACGCAGAGCTATCGCAGTGATTTCGCGTATGAATAAGGAGAAAAGGGTTCCGGAAAAGAGAAAACGGGCGGTATGGCTGCTGACTTTTGCGGCGGCAGCCGGAATTGTCCTCCTTGGATTTTTGCTGTGGAAAAACGGCGCGTTTTTGCCGCGATGGGTTTCGTGGGAGAACCGTATGGTGCAGGAGGCGGAGGGAGGATACCGGGTCGAGGCAAAAAGCCGTCGGGCATATGTTTTTTATGGAGGAAAAGAAATCTGGCGCTCGCCGCGGGAGTATAAAGTTCAGGATGTGATGTCCTGTGATATGGATTCTGACGGGCAGGAGGAGCTGGTGATTTTATGCTGGAAGATCGGGCGGTTCGGGAAGCATAAGCCTTTCTGGATCAAAGAGGACGAAAAAAAGTGGTCGCAGCATCTTTTTGTATATGAGTATGCAGGAGAGGATATAAGACCCAAATGGATGTCGTCTTACATGGGAGTGGATGCGGCGGCAATGTCGGCGTTTGAAAGCGCCGGCGGGCGGACGGGCATTCTTCTGACTGACCCGGCAGGAGAGACAAGCCTGTGGGTCTGGGATTCGTGGGGCTTTTCCCGGCAGGAAACGGAGGTGTCCTTTGCGGTATTCGGGGATCTGATCGCGCATGAGCCGATCTGGCGTTACGGGCTTTCGGAGGGCTTTGGGTTTCTGTTTGAAAATTTTACGGAAGTGCTGGAAAAAACAGATGTGGCGGTGATCAATCAGGAAACGCCGCTGACGGCTGATCCGGGACAATACAGCGATTATCCGAGATTTGGAACGCCCGGTCAGGTGGGGGAGGCAATCGCAGCGGCGGGCTTTGATGCAGTGACCTGCGCGACAAACCATATGCTTGACCTGGGAGCGGAAGGAGCGCTTTTTACACGGGATTTTTTTGAGGAAAGGGGCGTGCGCTGTCTGGGGATAGGAGAAGAAAAGCCCTATGCGCTGCTTGTTAAAAACGGGATCCGGTTTGCGCTGTTTAATGCTTCCTATGGGACAAACGGGATGCCTGCGCCGGAGGATATGCCGGGGCTGATCCATCTTTTAGAGGATGAGGGGAAGATCCGTGCAGATCTGGAAAAGGCGCGCAAAGAAGCGGATTTTGTGATCGTATTTGCCCACTGGGGCACGGAAAATGCAGCAGAGCCGGATGCCTTTCAGAAAAAATGGGCGGAGATATTTTTGGAGGAGCAGGTGGATGTGGTCGTTGGAACCCATCCCCATAGGCTGCAGCCGTACGAGCTTTTGACAGATGGAAGCGGACATGAAACGCTTATTTTTTATTCCATCGGGAATTTTTTGAGCGCCCAGCCGGAAAAAAGCTGTGAAAAAGGCGGGATGGCATCCTTTACTGTGTCCGTCACAGAGGAGGGATGCAAGATTACGGATTACAGCCTGACGCCGCTTAGGATTGAATGGGAAGCGGGCGGGAAGGTTGTGACAAGGATGGGGGAAGGAGGGCAGGATGAAGAAAAATAGGGGATATGGGATTTTTGACGGATGCGGGAGAAAGACTATGAAAAAGTATATTTTATCAGTCGTATGTTGTATTGCCGTTTTGGCATTATGCGCATGCGGAAAAAAGGCGGAACCGATTGTATTGCCTGATGCAGAGGACGTTTTTTCTGTTGATATAAAGATTGGGGAAGATACGGTAAGCTATTCAGACGAAGCGTGGATAGGCAGATTGATCGAGGATTTTTCCGGGGCTGAACCAACCGGAGAGGAAAGTGTACAGGATGCTCCGGCGGTTGAAAATTATATCAAAATGGATTTTCAGTTTGGAGAGGGGACAAGTACCTTATTCGCCTATGAAAAGAACGGAAAATATTATATAGAACAGCCGTATCAGGGAATTTATCGGATAAAGGAAGAAACGTATCGGCAGCTTCAGGAGGAAAAGTAGCATAAAATATGTGTAATGTTAAGATCCTTTGCGCAGATTCCGGCAGTCTTTGGTAGCGCTGCAAATGCCGTTTCAGGGATACTGCAGGGGAAAGGAGAATACAGCTATGGAGCTTGGAAAAAATATTTATGCCTTCCGAAAGGAACAGGGATTATCACAGGAAAAACTGGCGGAAAGAGTCGGCGTTACAAGACAGACAATATCAAACTGGGAGTTGGGGGAAACTGCGCCCAATCCGGAGCAGCTGATTTTGCTGTCGAAGGTATTTCAAAAAAGCATAGACGAATTGGTCGGAAATGAAATAAAACCGGAGGGAAAAAGCCCGGAACATGACGGAGCAGAAAATTTTAGAAATATTTACATAGGGTTTGCGGTTCTCTGCGGAGTGACGGCGGGCGTATGGGCATTTTGCGCAAACAGATTCCGGAACGTTGAAATTTTGGGAATCATGCTTGCGGGAATGGCAGCAGGTCTGTGTCTGGGACTGATCTGTCATGAAATATTGAAGTGCATAAAAAGCAATAACGGTAAATAAAGAAGCTTATCAGGGAAAGGAGCGGAATATGTGGATTTTAACAGGATTTCTGAGCGCGGCGGCGACAGGGCTGACCCTGTTTCTGGCATGGAAAAATAATGAGAAAAAAAGCTGGTCTGCATTTGCGGCGGTTTCGTTTGCGGCATTTACGATATTATTGGAGTATGGGCTGGCAGAGACGTGGGTAGCCCATGAGGACTGGGGCGCGCTGATGGACGTGATTCCGGGAATGTATGCAGGCTACCGGAATTATCTGATTTTTATTGTGGCGGTCAATGCAGCAGCGCTTGTGCTGAAAAGACCCCGAAAGAAGTGACTGCAAAAAACGGTTGCATCCCGCAGAAAAGTTTAGTACACTGTAGATTGATAAGTTATGACATTTTTCGCGCTTTTTTGCGGCGTGGAACCAGATCATGATAACAGGAGGAGATACAATATGGCACAGGTCAGTATTGTGATGGGCAGCGATTCCGATATGCCCGTTATGGCAAAGGCGGCGGAGATTCTTGATAAATTCGGTATCACTTATGAGATGCGGATCATTTCTGCGCACCGGATGCCCGATACCTTTTTTGAATATGCGCAGACTGCGGAAGAAAGAGGCGTAAAAGTGATCATCGCAGGCGCAGGCATGGCGGCGCATCTGCCGGGCATGTGCGCGGCTCTGTTCCCGATGCCCGTCATCGGCATCCCGATGCATACGACGTCTCTGGGCGGCAGGGATTCCCTGTACTCCATCGTTCAGATGCCCTCCGGCATCCCGGTGGCAACGGTAGCGATCAACGGCGGAGCAAACGCAGGCATTCTGGCGGCGAAGATCCTTTCGGTTTCCGATCCCGAGCTGCTTAAGAAGCTGAAGGATTACAGCGCCGAGATGAAGGACGGCGTTCTGGCAAAAGACGCAAAGCTGCAGGAATGCGGTTATCAGAACTATACAAAATAAATCAAACAGTGCACAGGCACGGTATGGAGGAACAGATGGATTACAAGAGCTCTGGAGTGGATATTGAAGCAGGTTATAAGTCGGTAGAACTGATGAAGCAGTATGTGAAAACAACCATGCGCCCCGAGGTTTTGGGCGGTCTTGGCGGTTTTTCCGGCGCTTTTTCCCTTGAAAAGATCAAAAAGATGGAAAAGCCCACACTGGTATCCGGCACGGACGGCGTCGGCACGAAGATCAAGCTGGCGTTTCTTTTAGACAAGCATGATACGATCGGTATCGACTGTGTGGCAATGTGTGTAAACGACATCGCGTGTGCAGGCGGCGAGCCGCTGTTTTTCCTGGATTATATCGCATGCGGCAAAAATGAGCCTGAAAAGATCGCCCAGATCGTAAAGGGCGTGGCGGAGGGCTGCGTGCAGTCTGAGGCGGCGCTGATCGGCGGCGAGACTGCGGAGCATCCCGGTCTGATGCCGGAGGACGAGTATGATCTGGCGGGCTTTGCGGTAGGCGTTGTGGATGAGAAGGATCTGATCACCGGCGAGAATTTAAAGGCTGGCGACGTGCTGATCGGCATGGCAAGCTCCGGCGTACATTCCAATGGCTTCTCCCTCGTGAGAAAAGTATTCGAGATGACAGCGGAAAGCCTGAATACATATTATGACGAGCTGGGCGCAACGCTGGGCGAGACGCTGCTTGCACCGACCCGTATCTATGTCAAGGCGCTCAAGGCGGTAAAGGAAGCAGGCGTGACCGTGAAGGCGTGCAGCCACATCACAGGCGGCGGCTTTTATGAGAACGTGCCCCGTATGTTAAAGGACGGCACGCACGCTGTTGTAAAAAAAGACAGCTATCCGGTTCCTCCGATCTTTAAGCTGCTGGCAGCAAAGGGCAATGTGGAAGAACAGATGATGTACAACACCTACAATATGGGTCTGGGCATGATCGTTGCGGTTGACCCGGCGGATGTGGATAAGACGATGGAAGCGATGAAGGCTGCGGGAGAGACTCCTTATGTGGTAGGCTCCATCGAAGAAGGTGAAAAGGGAGTGACCTTATGCTGAGACTGGCAGTCTGCGTTTCCGGCGGCGGAACCAACCTGCAGGCAATCCTTGACGCGATCGACAGCGGGAAGATCCGTGATGCGAAGGTAGAGGCGGTCATCAGCAACAACGCAGGCGCATACGCTTTGGAGCGTGCGCGCCTGCACGGCGTAGAAGCGGTCTGCCTTTCCCCGAAAAGCTTTGAGACGAGGGCGCTGTATAACGAGGCGCTGACGGAAAAGCTCAAAGCGCTGAATCCGGATCTGATCGTGCTGGCAGGATTTCTGGTGGCGATCCCGGCGTCTTTGATCGAGGCGTTTCCAAACCGGATCATCAATATCCATCCGTCCCTGATCCCGTCCTTTTGCGGCGTGGGATTTTACGGGCTGCACGTCCATGAGGGCGTTCTGGCGCGCGGCGTGAAGGTAACGGGCGCGACGGTGCATTTCGTGGACAGCGGCATGGATACCGGGCCGATCCTTTTACAGAAGGCGGTTGAGGTCAGACAGGGCGATACGCCGGAAATTTTACAGAAGCGGGTAATGGAAGAGGCGGAATGGCAGATCCTGCCGGAGGCGATCGACCTGATCTCGCAGGGAAAAGTCCGGGTAGAACAAGGAAAGGCGATAATCATATGAACATTCTGATCGTAGGAAGCGGCGGCAGGGAGCATGCGATCGCGGCAAGCGTGGCAAAAAGCCCCCGGGCGTCGAAAATATACTGCGCTCCGGGCAACGCGGGAATCGCGCAGGTGGCGGAGTGCGTGCCGATCGGCGCGATGGAATTTGAGAAGCTGACGGCTTTTGCAAAAGAAAATAAGATCGACTTAGTCATCGTCGGCATGGACGACCCGCTGGTGGGCGGTCTTGTGGATATGCTGGAAGCGGCAGGCATCCGCGCCTTCGGTCCCCGCAAAAATGCGGCGATCCTGGAGGGAAGCAAGGCATTTTCCAAAGACCTGATGAAAAAGTATAATATTCCCACGGCGGCGTATGAGGTATTTGAAAGCGCGGAGGATGCGCTGGAATATCTTCACACGAAAGCGAAGTTCCCGGTTGTGTTAAAGGCGGACGGGCTGGCGCTTGGAAAAGGCGTGCTCATCTGCAATACGCTGGAAGAGGCGGAGGACGGCGTGTGCACGATCATGACGGACAAAAAGTTCGGCACGGCGGGCAACCGGATGGTCATTGAAGAGTTTATGACGGGCAGGGAGGTTTCCGTCCTGTCCTTTACCGACGGCAGGACGATCCAGATCATGTCCTCAGCGCAGGATCACAAGCGCGCCAAGGACGGCGATCAGGGGCTGAACACCGGCGGTATGGGCAATTTTTCTCCCTCTCCCTTTTACACCAAAGAGGTGGATGATTTCTGCCGGAAGTACATTTATCAGGCGACGGTGGACGCGATGGCGGCGGAAGGACGCGAGTTTAAGGGCGTGATCTTTTTCGGGCTGATGCTGACGCCGGACGGCCCGCGCGTGCTGGAATACAATGTCCGCTTCGGAGATCCCGAGGCGCAGGTTGTGCTTCCCCGCATGAAAAATGACATCATCGACGTGTGCGAGGCATGTATCGACGGGACGCTTGACAGCCTGAAGCTGGAATTTGAGGATCAGGCGGCAGTCTGCGTCGTGCTGGCGTCCGACGGGTATCCGGTATCCTATGAAAAGGGGCTTCCGGTTTCCGGGCTGGAAAAGTTTGAAGGCAGGGACGATGTATTCTGCTTCCATGCGGGAACAAAATTTGCGGAGGACGGCAGGACGATCCTCACAAACGGCGGCAGAGTGTTCGGCGTGACGGCAAAGGGCGCAGACTTAAAAGAGGCGCGCCGCAAAGCTTATGAAGCGACGGAATGGGTGGAATTTTCCAATAAGTACATGCGTCATGACATCGGAAAAGCGATCGACGAGGCGTGAGGACGGATTTTTTGAAAGAGGAATCAAAAGAGGTAACAACATGATCAAAGATAAGAAGCTGATGAAATTTATTTCCGGGCTTGGCACGACGGCATGCTGTCTGCTGGCGGCAGGTTTTCTGTTTGCGGCGGCTCCCATGACGGCGCATGCGGTGCCGCTGGGTTCCAATCCGGGCGGCGCGAGCACGAACACGGATGAGGGCGCGGCAGGCGACGATGCAGAGGCAGGCGGAGCAGAGGATACAGGCGATACAGGGAATGAGGGCGCAGGAGAAGCGGCAGGCGGTTCTGTAACGAGCGCTACCGTGACAAGCGGCAGTGTCAACGTCAGAAGCGAAGCTTCCACGGACGCAAGCGTGGCGGGAAAAGCGACGCAGGGCATGGAAGTGACTGTGACCGGGGAAACCCAGGGCAGCGACGGCAAGACATGGTATGCGGTATCCTTTGAGAGCAACGGCTCTACCGTTACAGGCTATATCCGTTCCGATCTGGTAGAGGCGCATGTCGCAGAGCCGGAGCCTGCTCCGGAAGAGCCTGCCCCGCAGGAGACGGAGGCACCGGAAGAGCAGCCGGCAGCTCCCACGGAAGAGTACGGGGTCGTTTATGAGGACGACGGTACGGGCACGAGCTACTGGTATCTGCATGACAACACGATGGGGACAAAATACAAAGTAGAAGATCTGTTGAATGCGGAAAAGACAAACCAGAGCAATATGGACGCAATGGAGAAAACAACATCCAGCATGCGTCTGGTAATCATCATCATGGCAGTGGTAATCCTTGTCCTGATTGTTGTTGTGACAGTGTTTATCATCAAGCTGAAAAATGCGTATGAAGGCGCAGATTATGACGGTTATGATGATGACGATGATGACGACGAAGAAGATGATGACGACGAGGACGAAGACGAGGAAGAGGAAGAGCGTCCGCGCCGCCGCAGCTTCGGCAGCCGCTTCGCATCCCGCCGCGACGAAGAGGATGAGGATGACGAGGAGGATGAAGAGGATGAGGACGAAGAGGACGACGAGGAAGAAGAACGTCCGCGCCGCCATAGAAAGCCTGCTCCCAGAAAGGCATCCCGCCGCGTAAGATACGAGGATGAGGACGAAGACGAGGAAGATGAGGACGAGGACGACTATGAAGAGGAGCGCCCGCGCCGCAAGGCTTCCCGTTCCAAGGAGAAGGGCTGGCAGTCCAAAAACTTTTTAGACGACGATGATCTGGAATTTGAATTCCTTGATCTGAAATAAAAATTTCCGGAACAGGGAAACTGTCAAAACGGCAGATCTGTGTGGCATGACCGCAAAACGGCGCATACAGGTCTGCTGTTTTTACTTGACGCAGCCCATTGATTTTGTTATATTTTTTCTATAACACATTGAGGCGAAAGTACAGGAGATAAAGAAGGTGGCAAAATGATTCTGGAAGTGGATTTTAACAGTGATGAAGCGCTTTACATCCAGCTTCGCGATCAGATCATCGTAGGGATCGCGACCAACCGCCTGAAGGAAGGAGACCCCCTGCCCAGCGTGCGCCAGCTGGCGGAATCAGTCGGCATCAATATGCATACTGTGAATAAGGCGTACACCGTTTTAAAGCAGGAGGGGTTTGTGAAGGTGGACCGGCGCAGGGGCGCGGTAATCGCGATCGACGCGGACCGGATCCAGGACGTGGAGGAGCTGCGTCAGGCGATGCGGGTCATTCTTGCCCGCGCAAGCTGCAGGAATATTTCCCGGCAGGAGGTGCATGCTTTAATTGACGAGATTTATGAGGAAGAGGAATACGGGACGATCTGACCCCGGTTCCGGTATTTGGAGGTAACGGATGCAGTCACAGTTTACGGACAAGGCAAAGACCGCCCTGCTTTTGGCGGGACGGGCGGCAAAGAGCCTGCATCAGAATTATACGGGTACGGAGCATATTTTGCTGGGACTGATCCGGGAAAAGACGGGCGTTGCGGCAAAGGTGCTTTTGGATAACGGCGCGAAGGAGGAGACGATCCGGGAGATGATCCGCGATCTGATCGCGCCGGAGACGGGGATGTCTGTGATGGAGCGGGACGGCTATTCCCCGCGCGCGCAGGAGGTTTTGCGGGAGAGCCACAGACAGGCGGCAAAAGCGGGCAGCCTTTTGACGGGCACGGAGCATATCCTGATGGCACTGATCGCGGACGGGGACAATGTGGCGGTGCGGATCATGAACACGCTGTCCTTGCCGGTGCAGAAGATTTTTGTGGATACGCTTTTAACGCTCGGGCTGGATCCTGCGGCATACCGTGAAGAGACGGGCAGCCGCCGCAAAAAAAAGGGACAGACCGCAACGCTCGATCTTTACAGCCGCGACCTGACCGCGCTGGCGGCGCAGGGAAAGCTGGATCCGGTGATCGGCAGGGATGAGGAGATCGCAAGGACGATCCAGATTTTGAGCCGCCGGACGAAGAACAATCCTTGTCTGGTGGGAGAACCGGGCGTCGGAAAGACCGCGATCGTAGAGGGGCTTGCGCTGCGCATTGCCGGAGGGCATGTGCCGGAAACTGTCCGGGAGAAGCGCGTGCTCATGCTGGATCTGTCCGGCATGGTGGCAGGGAGCAAGTACCGCGGCGAGTTTGAGGAGCGGATCAAAAAGGTAATACGCGAGGTAACGGAGGCGGGCAATATCCTGCTGTTTCTGGATGAGATCCACACGCTGATCGGCGCGGGCGGCGCGGAGGGGGCGATCGACGCTTCCAACATTTTAAAGCCGTCCCTGGCGCGCGGCGAGATCCAGCTGATCGGTGCGACCACGCTGGAGGAATACCGCAAATATGTGGAAAAGGACGCGGCGCTGGAGCGCAGGTTCCAGCCCGTGACGGTGGAGGAGCCGTCGGAGGAGGAGACGGTCGGGATCTTAGAGGGGATCGTGTCCCGCTATGAGGAGCACCACAGGGTAACGATCACCAAGGAAGCGCTGGAGGCGGCGGTAAAGCTGTCCGCCCGCTATATCAACGACCGCAGGCTCCCCGACAAGGCAATCGACGTGATGGACGAGGCGGCAGCGGCGGTCCGGCTGGAGCGGATGCAGCTGCCGGACCAGGATGCAGAGCTGACAGACCGGTTAAAGGAGCTGGACGTCCGTCTGGAGGAGGCAATCCGCGCCGGAGACTATGCTCAGGCGGGCGTCTGGAAGAAGCAGCAGGATGAGCTGTATGCCGGATATGAGCGCAGGCAGAAGCGTCTGGAAAAGAAACGGGAAAAAGACATGCCGCAGGTAACGGCAGAGGACGTTGCAAAGGTGATTTCCGTCTGGACAAAGGTTCCGGTAAACCGTCTGACGGAAAAAGAGGGAGAGCGGCTTTTGAAGCTGGAATCCATTCTGCACAAGCGGGTGATCGGACAGGAAGAAGCGGTCAGCGCGGTGGCGCGGGCGATGCGCCGCGGGCGCGTGGGGCTTCAGGATCCGAAGCGCCCCATCGGCTCATTTTTGTTTTTAGGGCCGACGGGCGTTGGAAAGACAGAGCTTTCCAAGGCGCTTGCAGAGGCGGTATTCGGCTCGGAGAACGCCCTGATCCGCGTGGATATGTCGGAATATATGGAAGGCCATTCGGTTTCCAAGATGATCGGCTCTCCGCCGGGCTATGTGGGCTTTGACGACGGCGGACAGCTTTCGGAAAAGGTGCGGCAGAATCCCTATTCGGTCGTCCTGTTCGACGAGATCGAAAAGGCGCATCCGGATGTGTTTAATATCCTGCTTCAGGTGCTGGACGACGGGCACATCACGGATTCCAAGGGACGCAGGGTAAGCTTTAAAAATACGGTGATCATCATGACGTCAAACGCCGGCGCGCAGCGGATCGTGGAGCCTAAAAATCTCGGCTTTGCGGCAAAAGAGGACGCGCAGAAGAGCTACGAGCGGATGAAGGGCGGCGTGATGGAAGAGGTAAAGCGTCTGTTTAAGCCGGAGTTTTTAAACCGGATCGACGAAGTGATCGTATTCCATCAGCTGACGAATGCGGATATGAAGCAGATCATCGGGCTGCTTTCGGGAAGTCTGGTCAGAAGATGTCGGGAGCAGATGAACATCCGTCTGACGCTGACGGCGGCGTTAAAGGATCATATCGTAGAAAAATACAGCGACCTGAAGATGGGGGCAAGACCCTTAAAGCGCGCGATCCAGACGCAGATCGAGGATAAGCTGGCAGAGGAGATCCTCTCCGGGCGCATCGTAAGCGGGGACAGCGTAAGCGCAGGCTTCCGGGAAGGAAAGGTCACTTTTTTGGTGCACGCTGACCGGGCAGAGGGTTAAAGCAGCCCCTGAACGGTTTTACAAAATAAAAAGGATCCGCCGTCAGGGCGGACAGGAGGACAAAGGAATGGCAGCAGTAGAAGAACTGATCAGAACAGAAGCGGACGGCAGCATCAGCTTCGGCAATCATCTTCTGGAGGAAAAGAGCAAGAAGGAGGGCTTTGAGAGCGGCGGCGACGAATATAAGGTAAAAACCTGTCATGAGCTGACAAGGCTTGAGAGAAACGGGATGTTCGTATATGAGTCCGTTCCGGGCACGAGCGTGGAGCATTTCTGCGAAAGCGACAGCACCGTGCGCTTTATTGTAGAAGGAAACGACGACGCGCAGATCACCCTCGGTCTGGAAGAGGGCGCGGAATATGACGTGAAGATCAACGGCGAGGACGCCGGACGCATGAGCACCAGCATGGGCGGCAAATTAAACGTAAGCGTGGAGCTTGCGGGCGTCGGAGAGGTAAAGGTAGAGATCACAAAATAAATGGCGACGAAAATCAAAACGAGATATTTCTGTCAGGAATGCGGTTATGAATCGGCAAAGTGGCTGGGACAGTGCCCCGGCTGCCGGGCGTGGAACACGTTCGCAGAGGAGCCGGTGGCGGTGACCGCAGGCGGAAAGGAGATCAAAAAGCCAAACGCGGGCGGCTCACAAAGCCGCCCTGCTGTATTAAATGAGATTTCCATGGAGGAAGAAAGCCGGATCCCCACGGGCATCGGGGAGCTGGACCGGGTGCTGGGAGGCGGCATCGTAAACGGCTCGCTGACGCTGGTGGGCGGCGATCCGGGCATCGGCAAATCGACGCTTCTGCTGCAGATGTGCAGGAACCTGTCCTTTTCCGGGAAAAAGCTTCTGTATGTGTCCGGGGAGGAATCGCTGCGCCAGATCAAGATGCGCGCGCTGCGGATTGGGGACTTTGCGGACTCCATGGAGCTGTACTGCGAGACGAACCTGACCCAGATCGAGGCGGTGATCAAAGCGCGCAGCCCTCAGATCGTCATTATCGACTCCATCCAGACGATGTACAATGAAGAGGTAAACGCCGCGCCGGGCAGCGTTTCGCAGGTGCGGGAATCCACCGGCGTGCTTTTGCGGCTGGCAAAGGGGCTTGGCATTTCGGTATTCATCGTCGGCCATGTGACGAAAGAAGGCACGGTGGCGGGGCCGCGCGTGCTGGAGCATATGGTCGATACGGTGCTTTATTTTGAAGGGGACAGGCATGCTTCCTACCGGATTTTGCGGGGCGTGAAAAACCGCTTCGGCTCCACCAATGAGATCGGCGTATTCGAGATGCGTCAGGAAGGGCTCGTGGAGGTAAAAAATCCTTCGGAATTTATGTTGAACGGCAGGCCCGAGGGCGCAAACGGCTCCGTCGTTTCCTGTTCGATGGAAGGGACAAGGCCGATGCTCACGGAGATCCAGGCGCTCGTATGCCACAGCAATTTCGGAATCCCCCGCAGGCAGACGACGGGAACGGATTTTAACCGCGTCAATCTTTTGATGGCGGTGCTGGAAAAGCGGCTGGGCATGCAGATCGGCGGCTGCGACGCCTATGTGAACATTGCGGGCGGCATTAAGATCACGGAGCCTGCGATCGATCTGGGGATCGTTCTGGCGATCATGTCAAGCTTCCGCAACCGCCCCGTGCCGGAAGGGCTGATCGCCTTTGGCGAGGTGGGCTTAAGCGGCGAGGTGCGGGCGGTTTCCATGGCGGAGCAGCGCGTCCGGGAGGCGGCAAAGCTGGGATTTACGGAGTGCATCCTGCCGCAGGTATGTCTGGAAAAGCTTCCGGAGATAAAAGGGATACGCCTGACCGGCGTGCGCAGCGTGGCGGATGCGGCAAACGCATGGTAACATGGAAACGGAAAAGAGTTCATGGGAATTTCATGAGTTTTAACATTGTTTTTTCGTTATTTTAATGCTATGATAAGGAAGTAATAATGGTTCTGAAGCCGGAGGAAGATCCGGCGGACAAATTCAAAGGAGGAATTTTCATTATGAAAAAGTTTTTCAGTGTAGCGCTTGCGGCTGCAATGGTATTTTCCATGACAGCATGCGGCAGCAGCAACACAGAGACACAGCCTGCGGCAAGCGAGCCTGCAGCGGCAGAGTCCACAGCAGCGGCACAGGAGTCTGCTCCCGCAGAGACAGCGGCTGACACAGCGGAAGGCGAAGGCTTAAAGATCGCGATCGTATCCAGCCCTTCCGGCGTGGATGACGGTTCTTTCAACGAGGACAACTACAACGGCGTTCTGGCGTTCATCGAGAACCATCCCGGCAGCGAGGTAACTCCTGTTAAGGAAGAGAGTGGCGACACCGCGGCAGCTGTTCAGGCAGTAGCCGACATCGTGGCTGATTATGACGTTATCGTATGCTGCGGCTTCCAGTTTGCAGGCATCGGCACAGTAGCTCAGGACAACCCGGAGACAAAGTTCATCCTGGTTGACAGCTACCCGACAGATGCAGAGGGTAACGAGATCGAAGTGGAGAACATCTACGCAATGCAGTTTGCAGAGCAGGAGAGCGGCTTCTTCGCAGGTATGGCGGCAGCTCTTGAGACGGCTTCCAACAAGGTTGCGGTTGTAAACGGCATCGCATATCCTTCCAACGTAAACTATCAGTACGGCTTCGAGAGCGGCGTGAAGTATGTAAATGAGACTGAGGGCAAGAATGTAGAGGTAGTAGAGCTTCCTTCCTACGCAGGCACAGACGTGACCGGCGAGAACGTAGGCGGCAACTATGTCGGCACATTCAACGATGAAGCAACCGGCAAGGTAGTCGGCAACGCGCTGATCGCAGAAGGCTGCGACATCATCTTCGTAGCGGCAGGCGGCTCCGGCAACGGCGTATTTACCGCTGCAAAAGAGGCAGAGGGCGTGAAGGTGATCGGCTGTGACGTCGATCAGTACGACGACGGCGCAAACGGCGATTCCAACATCGTTCTGACAAGCGGCCTGAAAGTGATGCACTCCAACGTAGAGCGTGTTCTGGGCGAGGTTCTGGACGGCACATTCAAGGGCGGCAACGTTCTTCTGCAGGCTGACACCGATTCCACAGGCTATGTGAAGGAAGAGGGCAGATGCCAGCTGTCCGCAGATACGATCACCAAGATCGACGCTGCATATGAAAAAGTGAAGAGCGGGGAGATCGTTCCCGCGGCAAACTTCAACGGCATTACACCGGATACTTTTGAAGTGGCAAAATAATAAACTGCTGACAGACCGGGAGTTTTTCCCGGTCTGTTTTCGGTTCGATAGTTGTTTTTTCTCAGTCCATGTTCGCGTCCGGAAGGTGGATTGATGAAAAGCAATTATAACAGATGGATACCCGGCGTGCAGAAGGGTATACAGCAGGGATGGAGGAAGGTTTATGTCCGAATACGACTATATTGTGGAAATGCGCCACATCACGAAGCGCTTTCCGGGGATCGTTGCCAACGATGATGTGAGTATTCAGATCAAAAAAGGTGAGATATACGCGCTTCTGGGCGAAAACGGAGCGGGTAAATCCACGCTGATGAGCATGCTGTTCGGCATGTATGAGCCCGACGAAGGAGAAATTTTTATCCGCGGCAAAAAGGTGGAGATCACCTCCCCGAACCATGCGACCAAATTGAATATTGGCATGGTGCACCAGCATTTTAAGCTGGTGAGCAATTACACGATCGCGGAGAACATCATCATGGGGACGGAGCCGAAGAAGAAGGCGCTGGGACTGTTCCCGATGGTGGACTTAAAAAAGGCGAATGAGGAGATCCGCGCCCTTTCCGTAAAATACGGGCTGGAGGTAAATCCGGAGGATGTGATCGAGAATATCAACGTCTCCACGCAGCAGCGCGTCGAGATCCTAAAGATGCTTTACCGTGAGGCGGAAATCCTGATCTTTGACGAGCCGACGGCTGTGCTGACGCCGCAGGAGATCGAATTTTTATTAAAGATCATCAAGGGACTGCGCGACAACGGAAAGACGATCATCCTGATCACGCATAAGCTGGAGGAGATCAAGCAGGTGGCGGACCGCTGCGCGATCTTGAACCGCGGAAAGCTGATCGACATTCTGGACGTGGCGGAAACGAGCACCCGGAAGATGGCGAATCTGATGGTCGGCAGGGAGGTCAGCTTCCAGACCGACAAAAAGCCCGCGAAGTTTCAGGACGTGGTGCTGGACGTACAGCACCTGACGGTCAAAAACAGGGATCATTTTGATGTGGTCAAGGACGTGTCGTTCCAGATCCACGGCGGGGAGATTTTTGCCATCGCAGGTGTTTCCGGCAACGGGCAGGTGGAGATCGCGGATGCGATCGCCGGGCTTTTGCCGGCGCATGACGGAAAGATCCTTTTAAACGGCAAGGACATTACGGGCGAGTCGATCCGCACCCGCACGCTGGACGGGATTTCCTATATCCCGGAGGACCGGCAGAACGTCGGCTTGGTAATGGATTTTACCCTGTCGGAGAATATGGGGCTGAAAGGATATTTCAAGGAGCCTTTTTCCAAAAAGGGAATCCTGAATACGAAGGAATTTGACGCATACGCAGACCGGCTGATCGGGGAATACGACGTCCGCAGCAGCCAGGGCAATAAGACGGTCGTGCGCTCCATGAGCGGCGGCAATCAGCAGAAGGCGATCATTGCAAGGGAGATCGAGCAGGAGAGCCCGCTGATGATTTTTGTGCAGCCCACCAGAGGCCTGGACATCGGCGCGATCGAAAATATCCACAGGCAGATCATCGGAGAGCGCGATAAGGGCAAGGCTGTGCTTTTGATTTCTCTTGAGCTGGACGAGATCATGAACTGCGCGGATACGATCGGCGTTATTTATAATGGGCAGATCCAGAAGATCGCGCCTGCCGATACGCTGACGGCAAATCAGGTAGGAGAATTTATGATGGGGGTAAAGCAGCATGGATAAGAAAAAAGACAGAAAAAGCATCATCAAAAAACTGCTGGGAAATCCCCGGACACAGAATATCACGATCCCGATTTTTACGATTCTTCTGGCGCTGGTCGCGGGCGCGGTGGTATTCCTTCTTCTCGGGAAGAATCCGCTGAGCGCTTATTACAATCTCCTGCAGGGCTGCGGCATCGCGCCGAAGGCGTCCTATGCGGGACACAAAAGCATGCTGACGGATTTTATGAACTTTTTAAGCTACTTAACGCCGATGATTTTTGCGGCGCTGGCGGTGGCGGTGGCGCTGCGCGCCGGGCTGTTTAATATCGGCGTATCCGGTCAGATGCTGGCGGCAGGCTTTGTGGCGTCTATCACGGTGGGCTACAGCTCGCTTGCAGCGCCGATCGCAAAGCCCCTCGTGGTGCTGATCGGTATTCTCGTCGGCGCGCTGGTCGGCGGGCTGATCGGATTTTTGAAATACCGGTTTAATATCAACGAGGTAGTCAGCTCGATCATGCTGAATTATATCCTGCAGTATGTGTGCAGCTTTGTGATCAATACGTATTTTGTGGATCCGGTGTCCAGGCAGTCAAAAGCGGTCAGCGCGGCGAGCCGCCTGACGCTGGCGGATACGGTAGTCGGCGACCTGAAAATGGACATCCCGCTGGGCATTATTCTGGCGCTGGCGGCGGTGGCGTTTGTACAGTTTCTGATGAAAAAGACGGTGCTGGGCTATGAGATGAAGGCGGTCGGCTTTTCCGGCGGCGCTTCCCGGTATGCGGGCATCAACGTGGGAAGAAATATCGTGACGACGATGGCGATTTCCGGCGCGCTGGCAGGTCTTGCGGGCGTGACCTATTATCTGGGATATTTCGCGTCGATCCGTCCGAGAGTGCTCTGCGACACGGGCTTTGACGCCATTGCGGTGGCGCTTCTTGGCAATTCCAATCCGGTCGGCATTATCTTTTCGTCCTTCCTTGTGACGATGATCGACAAGGGAAGCACCTACATGAGCTCGACGGCGGGCGTTCAGGCGGAGGTCGCGGACGTGATTACCGGAGCGATCCTTTTATTCTGCGCATGTACGGCGTTTATCAAATACCGTGTGGCGCGGATGGATGACGGCAGAAAGGAGGACAAGAAACAGTGAATACAGTGATCATCGACGGTTTATCCTTTGCCCTTCCTCTTTTTATCATGGCGATCGGAGGCATTTATTCCGAAAAAAGCGGCGTGACGAATCTGGCGCTCGAGGGCCTGCAGGGGTTTGGCGCGTTTACCGGCGCGCTGGCAGCGGTGCTCGTGGCGGACCGGTTTGCGGGAAATTCAAGCGTTCCGTTTTATATCGCGATGCTCTTTGCGGTGATCGGAGGGACGCTGTTCTCCCTGATCCATGCCCTGTTATGTATCAAATTCCGGGCAAACATGGTCATCAGCGGCGTTGTGATCAACATTCTGGCAATGGCGATGACTTCTTTTTTGACAAAGCAGATCAATTCTGCGGTGTTTGGCGCAGCCAGCGACAAATTTGTGCTGGGCGTATCGAACCGGATCACGGTTCCGGTGCTTTCCCAGATCCCGGTGCTGGGCGCGGTGTTTACGAATATTTATCCGTTTGAGATCGTCATTATCGTGGTGGCGTTTATCGCGTGGTTTGTGATGTATAAGACCAGATTTGGCCTGCACCTGCGCGCCTGCGGCGACAACCCGCACGCGGTGGATGCGGCGGGCATCGAGGTAGGGCGCGTGCGTCTGGCGGCGGTTATGGTATCCGGCGCGCTGTCCGGTCTGGGCGGTATCTGCTTTGCCTATTCGATCTCCGCAAACTTCTCCAGCGCGATCTATGTCGGATACGGCTATCTGGCGATCGCGGCGCTGATCTTCGGAAACTGGCGCATCCTGCCGACGCTGGGCGCGTGCCTTTTGTTCGGCTTTGCCCGTTCCGGCGGCTATAAGCTGGTGCAGATCATGGCGATGCCGTCCAGCTATCAGGATCTTGTAATGATCCTGCCCTATGTGCTGACGCTCGTGCTTCTGATCTTTTTCTCGAAGCATAACCGTGCGCCGAAGGCGTTGGGCGTGATCTACGACAAGGGAGCAAGATAAACGGCAACGGTAAACAAACGATAATAAACAGACAACCAAAAACAGACAACCAAAATCGGGCAGGCTTCCTGCGCAGTGCGCGCAGCAAAAGCCTGCCTGTTTTTACTTTCAAAAGGTTTGTTTTTGGTTTTTAAAAAGCTTGCTTTTGTTTTTCAAAAGACTTTTTGCGGAAAGGGGTTTTAAACCGGACCGTTTGGAAAGCCGGGGAAATAGGCGGGCGGGATTGCGCCGGGGATCGTGATCCCGACGCCGTCGCCGGGCAGGACGGATTCTGCCGGCGTTTCGTCATCTTTGGAAACGGGATTGACCCCGTCGGGAGAAAGAACGGTATCGTCTGCCATATCGGACGGTTTTTCGGAATCGTCTCCCATGAAAATAGATTTGAAGTTTGGATCCTGCGGATACATTGATAAAGCGCCTCCTTTTTTCGGATTGCTATTGACATGTGCTCGATGAAAAACTTATAGTGTTATTGTTGCCGGAAAAAATAAGATTATACCTTTCGGGGACAATAAGAAGGCAGAAAGGATTTGTCATGAACGAACAGATATTAACAACGGAAATGCTGCATTTTATTGGCCGTCGCCGGGCAGGACGGATTCTGCCGGCGTTTCGTCATCTTTGGAAACGGGATTGACCCCGTCGGGAGAAAGAACGGTATCGTCTGCCATATCGGACGGTTTTTCGGAATCGTCTCCCATGAAAATAGATTTGAAGTTTGGATCCTGCGGATACATTGATAAAGCGCCTCCTTTTTTCGGATTGCTATTGACATGTGCTCGATGAAAAACTTATAGTGTTATTGTTGCCGGAAAAAATAAGATTATACCTTTCGGGGACAATAAGAAGGCAGAAAGGATTTGTCATGAACGAACAGATATTAACAACGGAAATGCTGCATTTTATTGAAGAGAGCCCGACCGCTTTCCATGCGGCAGCGAATGTGGAAAAGCTTCTGCGAAAGGAAGGCTTTGTGCGGATAGAGGAGCTTGGAAAAGAGGGCGTACAGCCCGGCGGCCGTTATTATACGGTGCAGAACGGATCGGCAGTGATCGCGGCGCGGATCCCGGAGAACGGCGGAAAGGGGTTCAGGATCGCGGCAAGCCACAGCGATTCCCCGTGCTTTAAGATCAAGGAATTGCCGGAGCAGAAGGTGGAAGGCAAATATGTGAAGCTGAACACGGAACGGTACGGCGGGATGATTTTGAGCACATGGCTGGACCGTCCGCTTTCCGCAGCGGGGCGCGTGTTTGTAAAGGGAGCGGACGGAAACGCAGAGCAGCGTCTGGTAAACCTGAAAAAAGACCTTCTGGTAATCCCCAACGTGGCGGTGCATTTTAACCGGGAGATCAACGACGGTTTTCAATATAATCCGCAGACGGATATGGCGCCGTTAATGGGAATGGATCAGGAGATGACCGTTCTGGGGCTGTGCGCGAAGGAGCTGGGGATTGCAGAGGACGAGGTGCTGGGAAGCGATCTGTATGTATACAACCGCGATCAGGGCAGGATAATGGGCGCGGACGATTCGCTGATCGGCTCTCCCAGATTGGACGATTTGCAGTGCGCCTATGCGACGCTGAGAGGCTTTCTGGCTTCCGAATCCAAAGAATATGTGAGCGTTTATGCGCTGTTTGACAATGAGGAAGTGGGCAGCGGCACAAGACAGGGCGCGGACTCCACCCTTTTGGAGGAGTTTCTGGAAATCCTTCTGGAAAACAGGGAGCTTAACCGGATTGAAAAGAGGAAGTTTTATCAGAACAGCTTTTTGCTGTCGGCGGATAACGGACACGCGGTGCATCCGAACCATCCGGAAAAATCCGACCCGACCAACCGCCCTTATATCAACGGCGGCGTGGTGCTGAAATACAACGGAAGCCAGCGCTACACGACGGACGGATTTTCGGCGGCAGTCGTGCGGGATGTGTGCAGGACATGGGAGATCCCGCTGCAGACCTTTGCAAACCGTTCCGATGTGCCGGGCGGCTCTACGCTTGGGAATATTTCCACGGCGCACGTTTCCATCCCCTCGGCGGATGTGGGGCTGGCGCAGCTTGCGATGCATTCCGCATTCGAGACGGCGGGCGTAAAGGATACGGCAGCACTGGCAGCGCTGGCAGAGCATCTGTTTGCGTAAAAGAAATGTGATAAATATTGATTCAGCCATCCAGGGCAGCAGATACAGCTTTGGGTGGCTGTTTATGATTATGGAAGAAGTTTGAAATGTGCGAATTGCTGAAAAAATAAAAAGTATTGCAATATAATTGGGGAAAATATATAATTATTTATATCTCGCAAGATGAAGAAGGAAAAAGAATATGACCGAAATTTTGTTGTTGGGGACATTTCATTATATGGAAAGTCCAATTGATTTTTATTCTCCGGAAGTGCAGAAGGAATTGGATATGCTGGTAAGCAGCATTGCTTTGTTTCAGCCAGATGCAGTTGCAGTTGAAGCAGCAGTTGATGCGCAGAGCAGTATTGACGAAGCATATGTGAGATTTCGGTTGGAGGACTTGCAGAACGGAGAAAAGATGCAGACGGAGACGCTTGGAGAAATATTTACATTCGGACAGCGGCATCCTATCTGTTATAATAGTGAATCAGTACAGATTGGATTCAGGCTAGGGAAATTGCTGGGACATGATAAAATTTATGCGATAGATGATGACAGCCTTTTGGATATGGAGGTATTAAAACATCCGACTCTATTTCTGGAAGATGCAATGAATGTTATGATGGCAGATGTAAGCAGGCATGAAGCTGACAGTATTGCGGAGTTGTATAAATATTATAACAGTACCGGGTTTTCTAAAATGAATCATAGTGTATATATTCAGGCGAATGCAATTCGTACAAAGGGGAGATACGATGGCGCTGAGATGGTTGCAAAGTGGTATGAAAGAAATTTGAAAATATTTGCTAATATTCAGCGTCTTGCAGAGAAGAAAAAACGTTTATTTGTCCTTTATGGAGCGGGACATCTGCAGATTTTAAGGGATTTAATCAACGCTGACGATCATCTGAAACTGTCGGATATTTATACATATTTATAAATTGGGTGTTGTGTATGAAGCACGATGAAATCAAAAGAAAGGAGCCAGCGTATGGAAAACAAAGTGATGAAATTTTATTCAAAGGCGGGAAACAATATTATTCTGCGTGCAATTCCGGGGCATTTTGCAACAAGCCATTCCCATATCAATTATTATGTGGATATGACGGGCTTAAAGACAAGGCGCAGCGAGGCTTCGGCGGTGGCGCGGGCGTTTGTCCAGCGTTTTCCGGTGGAGACTGTGGTTGACACGATCGTGTGCATGGACGGCAGCGAGGTGATCGGCGCGTACATGGCAGAGGAGCTGGAGCGCGGAAATTTCCCGAACCAGAACATGCACCAGACCGTCTATGTGGTGACGCCGGAGTTTAATATCAATAATCAGATGCTTTTTAGAGATAACTTAGTCAGCGCCATCCGGGGGAAAAATATCGTGCTGCTCATGGCGACGGCAACTACGGGGCTGACGATGAGCAGGAGTCTGGAATGCATTGATTATTACGGCGGGAATGTCCGCCAGATCTGCTGTGTTTTTTCTGCGATCGACCAGATCAACGGGCAGAAGGTGGAATCTATTTTTACGACGGACGATGTGCCGGGCTATCAGGCATATGACGCTTTCGCGTGTCCTTACTGCAAAAATAAGCAGAAGCTGGACGCGATGGTAAACGGGTACGGGTATTCCAAATTATAAAACGGATCAAAAAATTAAGGCAGGGGCAAACGTCCCTGCAGTCTGTGGCGATAGAAAGTGCGTAACGCGTACTTTCTATTGTTTTATAGGGCAGGAGAAAGGAAAAAGGGATGGAGCTTACGATTTTGGATCAGATACAGCAATGGATGCAGTGCAGCTTTCTGGACGCAGCCATGCCTGCGGTTACGGCGCTGGGCAATTACGGGATGATATGGATCGGACTGGCAGCGCTGTTGCTTTGTATTCCGAAAACGCGCAGGCTGGGAGTAGTGATGGCGGTAAGCCTGGTGATCGAGCTTATTTTGTGCAATGTGATTTTAAAGCCGCTTGCAGCGCGCCCCAGACCGTTTGAGGTAAATATGGGGGTTCGGCTTCTGATCGAAGCGCCGAAGGATTTTTCTTTCCCGTCAGGGCATACGGGGGCGTCCTTTGCGGCGGCAGCGGCGTTGTTTTTTGTGGGGAGCCGGGGATGGATCCCGGCGGCAGTGCTGGCGGCGCTCATCGGCTTTTCGAGGCTGTATCTGTACGTCCATTACCCGACTGACGTGCTGGCGGGCGCGCTTTTGGGGATCGCGGCAGGCTGGGCTGCGTGCAGGCTTTTTCGGAACCGGGCAAAGGGCTGATAAAGTGCCGCTTTTCTGCATAAGATAAAAAAAGCCTCAAAAAGGGTGCGGGAAGCAGAGATGGAATCGGAAAAGCTGGAGGATATTTTGCAGTTAAGCCTGTCGTCCACAAAGGAGCAGAGAGAGCGCTCGGATGTGTTGAATGTGGGCGTTTTGGACGGCGGGACGGTGCGGGAGCTGATCGTCAAATACAGCGGAAGCCTGGACCGTCTGCGGGAGCAGGGGATCGAAGCAGAGGAGCTTTTGGCGGGCTATGCGGTCGTGCGGCTGCCGGAGGAGAAGATCGGGACGCTGACGGATTTTTGGGAGGTAGAGTATGTGGAAATGCCCAAAAACCTTCAGACCGGGTTGTATGAGGCAAAGCGGGTCAGCTGTATCCTTCCGCTGACCGGGAGCATGGCAGGAGGCAGCCGGGCGGAAAACGGCAGCAGGGCAGAAAGCGGAAATCAGGCGGAAAGTGGCAGCCGGGCAGAAAGCGGCAGCCGGGCAGGAAAAGGGCTTGGCGGAAAAGGAATTTTGGTGGCGGTGCTGGACTCCGGCATCGATTATTTTTTGGAGGATTTCCGGAATGGGGACGGCAGCAGCCGGATCGCCTTTTTGTGGGATCAGGAGCTGGGACGGGAATTTTCAAAGGAAGAGCTGGATGCAGCGCTGGCGGAGAAAAGCCGGGAAGCCGCCTATGAAAAAATTCCAAGCATCGACCGCTCCGGGCATGGGACGGCGGTGGCGGCGATCGCGGCAGGCTCAAATCCGTCAGCACTTCTTCGGGGCGTGGCGCCGGAGGCGACGCTTCTTATCGTAAAGCTTTCCCAAAAGCAGAACGGATACCCCCATACGCTCCAGCTGATGCAGGCGGTAAGCTGGGCGCTGAAAAAAGCGAGGCTTCTGGGAATGCCGCTGGCGGTCAATATCAGCTTCGGCAACAGCTACGGTCCGCATGACGGATCCTCCCTTCTGACGCGCTTTCTGGATAATGCGTCGGAAAGCGGGCGGACGGTGATTTGCGTCGGAAGCGGAAATGAAGGAGCGTCCGGCGGACATTTTTCGGGACGGCTGTTTGAGGGGGAGGAGCAGGCGGCAGAGATTGCAGTGGGGGAATATGAGCGGACGCTGAACATTCAGGTGTGGAAGGATTATGCGGATGAGATCGACATCCTGCTTACGTCGCCGTCGGGACAGACCGCGGCAGTACAGTATGGCGCAAGGGGAAGGCTCGACGTGATCCTCGGGCAGACGGAGGCGTTGATCTATGCCGGGGAGCCGTCGCCCTATTCGGTGCGTCAGGAGATTTTTTTTGATCTGCTGGCGGTGGGGGAATTTGTGGAAGCCGGCATCTGGAAGGTGCGGCTGATCCCGAAAAAAATCGTTTCCGGGGCGGTTCAGATGTATCTTCCGGGAGCGCAGGCGCGGTCTGCAGACACCCGGTTTGTACGCCCGGATGCAGAGCTGACGCTGACCGTTCCTTCCACGGCGCAGAAGGTAATCACGGTGGGGGCGATGCAGCCTTATTATGAGGCGTATGCGGATTTTTCGGGAAGGGGGGAGCGGATGTCCGCGCAGAACCGCCTTGTTTTTGCGGAGACGAAGCCGGATCTGACCGCGCCGGGGGTGGATCTTTTGGTGCCGGCGGCGGGAGGCGGCAGCAGAAGCGTGACGGGGACATCCTTTGCCGCGCCGCTTGTAACCGGGACGGCGGCGCTTTTGATGGAATGGGGGATCGTGAGGGGAAATGACAGGTATTTGTACGGGGAGAAGGTAAAGGCATATCTGAGGCGGGGGGCAAGGCCGCTGCGGGGGGAAAGGGAGGTTCCCAATGAGCGTGCGGGCTACGGGGCTCTGTGCGCAAGCCAGAGCTTGCCGCAGTAGCCGCTCCATTGCCTGAAACTGCGATCAATAGGATGCTGCTTACTTTTGGAAAAATTACAGATCGGGATAGGGCTGCTTCAGCAGGATGATCGTGTGGAAAAGCAACTCTTTTTCGGCATAATAGACATTCATGCTGCCTTCATGGCGTTCTGCGATCCGGCGGACGCTTTTTAGACCAAATCCATGCCGGGACGGATCTTTTTTGGAGGTAACCGGCTGGTTTGCATGTGCAGGAAAAGGATCCGTGCGGCAGGAGTTTATCATCGTAATAACGGCAAACGGGGTATGCTCCTTCCGATGCACATTCAGTTCGATCAGGGCGTTATCGGTTTGGGATGCAGACGCGATGGCGTTGTCCAAAATATTGCAGAAAACAGCGGTAAGGTCAGCATCTGGGAGATAGCGCAGGACACCGCTGCGAATATCCGTATGGAAGGTGATATTTTTTTCCTGACATTGACGCTGATAGCGGGAAAGAATGACGTTCAGCATATGGTGGTCGCAAATGCGGACGCTTTCCGTCAAATCCGAGGACTGTAAAAGGGTATGGATATAGGCGTCGATTTTTTCGTGTTCTTTGGAGGAATTTAAAATCTCAATGGACTGCAGGTGTTTTTTCATGTCATGGATCAAAATGCGCTGGCTTTCATGCTGGGACAGGAGCATTTCATAATAAGCGGCGGTATCGGATTCTTTTTGCAATAAAAGCTGCATATCCGTGTACTGCGCGCTTTTCTTTTGCGTATATTGGTTGATGCCAAAAGTAAAAATATTGCTGAACAGCAGCAAAATGGCGCTGACAGAGATCATAATATTGCCGGAAGAAGGGAAAGAAACATCCTCTCCGATTTTGATTAAAGTAGCTAAGGTAAACATGGTTGCAATCGGGGTAAACAGGAGCAGCAAGGTATGCCAGTCTTTTTGCGGGCGGCGGGTTTCTTTTTTAAAGAAAAAGATAAGAAGGTAGGCGGCAATAAAAAACAGTCCTTTGCTGAAAAATACAAAAATCAGGAAATAAGGGAAAATATTATAATGCTGTAAGAAGGTTGGCGTAAAAATACTGAGGACACCGATCGGAAGAATTTCACACGCCGACATCAGGGCAGAGAAGAGAATGGCGTGGAAACATGCCGTATACCATTTTGTCTCATAGAAGAGACAGAGAAGAATGAAGTTTATCAGGGTGTATAAAATTACATTTAATCCGCTCAGGTTTAGGAAAGAAACTCCAAGAAGGACAGCATAGGAGCAGCATAAGGAGAGGGCACGGATTAAGGGGGAAAACCTTGCCGGGAAAAAAGCGCCGGAATAGATCCAGAATATGATTGCTTCTATAAAGTAGGCTAAAATAAAAGCGATAAATGCGTCCATCGTTACTCCCTGCTTTCTAAATATAATAAATAGGCATTTTTAAATTCCGTATATTTCCGTTTGACCAGATAGGCAGTAAACTGTCCTTCCTTCAGCTGGATTAAGTCGTGGTTAAAATTACTTACATGCTTTAAATTTACAATAAAGCTGCGATGAGATTGAATAAAGCAGTTTTTAGGCAGTATTTCAACCCAATATTGCATAGCGCGAATAGATTGATACTCCTTTTTTATGGTGTGGACAATGGTTTTTCGCCCTTGGGTTTCAATAAAAATAATATCGTTTACAGGAACTGTCAGGGTTTCTTCTTTTGTTTCCAAGGCAATATTTTGAGACAAGGTATTCCGAGTAAGAGGTAACAACGAATATAATGATATTTTTGTTACGCTCTTTTAAGATATTTCCAATATAAATACCGTTTGCGCCGGGCATTTCAATATCCAGAAAAAGAATATCAATGCCTCCGGTATAGGAGAGCAATTCTTCTCCATTTGTAAAAGTGATAATTTGGGGAGGCGCTAGATGATGCCGGCGAAAGAAAAGCTGCAGACAGTGCTGTAATTTTTGAATAAATAGTTTGTCGTCATCACAAATAATAAGCTGCATCTGCAAAAAACCTCCTGTTGAAAGACACTTTCTATTATATGGGAACAGGAGGAAAATGCAAGTATTCAGAGGGAATTGACGCGGTAAAGAGTGAGGATATATACCGTATGTATATCAATGGGGGAAGGATGACAGGCGGTTACGGGGGGCGGCGGGCAGAAAAGGCTTAAGTGTAGAAATTGGGATGAACGTGCCAAAAAATGATAAAATACAAGAAACATTCATGCAGATTAGTGTTTAAAAACCGGTATAAATCATTGAAATAAACACGAATGTTTGATATACTATGTTCAGCACTTTTAAGGAGGATGGGTTATGTATAGAAAGATTATGGGATTTTTAGCAGCGTGGAAAGAAAGTGAACACCGCAAACCGCTTATTTTGCAGGGGGCAAGACAGGTGGGAAAAACCTATTCTATTTTGGAGTTTGGGCGTACCCATTATGAGAATGTGGCGTATTTCAATTTTGAAACCAATCCAAAATTAAATGAAACCTTTGAAGAAAATATTAGTCCCGATTATCTGATACCGATTTTATCCCATATTGCCGGTCAGACTATTGTAAGAGAAAAAACGCTGATCGTATTTGATGAGGTACAGCTTTGCGAAAGAGCCTTAACTTCATTGAAATATTTTTGTGAAGATGCTCCAGACTATCATATTATCGTGGCAGGCAGTCTGCTTGGCGTGGCTGTTAATAGAACAAAATTTTCGTTCCCTGTCGGCAAAGTAGATATGAAAACCATGTATCCGATGGATATGGAGGAATTTATGCTTGCTATGGGGGAAAGCGCACTTGTGGGACAGATTAAAAAGTGCTTTGAAACAGATCGTCCAATGCCGTCTGCGCTCCATGATGCAGCGATGCAGCTTTACCGTCAGTATCTTGTGATAGGCGGTATGCCAGAGTGCGTGATGCAGTATGCTGATACGAAAGATTATATCCTCGTCCGCCACACACAGGATACGATACTGGCAAGTTATCTCAATGATATGAGTAAGTACAATAATCTGAATGAAATCAAAAAAACCAGACTCGCTTATGATAATATTACGGTTCAGCTTTCAAAGAAAAACACCCGTTTCCAATATAAGCTGATTAAAAAAGGCGGAAGGGCTTCTGAATTTGAAAATGCGATTGAATGGCTTTGTTTATCGGGTATCGTATCGCAGATTTACAAGGTGGAGCAAATCAAAAAGCCTCTGGAAAACTACCGTGACATTGATGCGTTCAAAATTTATGTGTCAGATTTGGGACTGCTTTGTGCCAAAAAGGATTTAGCTGCCAATGATATTCTTTATATGGTTGAGGAAATCAATGACTTTAAAGGCGGTATGGCTGAAAATTATGTCAATGTTCAGCTTTCTATCAATGGCTATAAGACTTACTATTGGGAGTCTGAGCGTGGTGCAGAAATAGATTTTGTCATTCAACGTGACGGCCAGATTATCCCGATTGAGGTCAAATCTGCAGACAACACAAAAGCCAAGAGTTTAAAGGTTTATATGGACACTTACAAACCTGCTTATGCTATCAAGCTTTCTGCGAAAAACTTTGCCTTTGAGGATAACAAAAAGACAGTTCCTCTTTATGCAGCATTTTGTATTTAAATTGACTTTAAACAGGTGAAATATGATGAAGACTTTTATGATGGGCAAAAAGTAACTCAGAGTAAAATGATAACATTCAGGCAGTATTCTATCGTTTCAAAAATGGCATTTGAAATATATGCGTTAAATCATGACTTGAATGTATTGAATGAGTGTTTGCGGATTGATAAAGAGACGTATTATGGAATGAATATCCTTGATTATTTGGTTGGTAATATAGACCGACATCCGGAAAACTGGGGGTTTTTGATTGATAATCGGACCAATGAATATGTTTCACTGTATCCGATCATGGATTTTAATCAGAGCTTTGGAAGTTATGACACGATAGATGGAGCAAACTGTCAGACGGTTTATCCTGAGAAAAAAACGCAGCGGGAGGCGGCAATAGAAGCAGTCAGACATGTTGGGATGCATCAGATAAAAGATATAGATGAAGAAATGTTTGAAGATATGACAGTATGGAAAGAAATGTTTTTTCGAAGACTTGAAGAATTAAAAAATGCTGTAGATACTTCTGCTTTTTGATGAATGATGTGACACTGACATAACATCCTTTTTGGAGATTATATGGTGTATTTTTGATTTCACCTGCGATGTTTCTAAATGACAAGAAAGGATTGTTCAGCGAACTTCCTCTGATATTTAGAAGCGATAGAATCATAAAATGATAATTTGATTTTTGAAATCATAAAAGAACTTAGGAATAAAAGAGAAAAAAGTACTTACATTAACTTGACATCAGCGGGCTACGGGGCTCTGTGCGCAAGCCAGAGTTTGCCGCAGTAGCCGCTCCATTGCCTG
>QFCE01002649.1_pt1 | contig 99975 bp, 94 predicted proteins | sample 5346091 | NCBI WGS metagenome assembly QFCE01 (sample SAMN09062252, study PRJNA434731) | Human gut metagenome, whole genome shotgun sequencing project. | isolation source: stool timepoint A chromium assembly | host: Homo sapiens | collected 2015
AAGCGGGTGGGTATTATAAATCTAAAGACAGCCAATCCCTCCTATACGTCGAAGACGGAACCTATCAGGTTGTAGACGGGCACGGCTACCGAGATATGCCTGGAAAAGGTATTGATATCGCAACATTGGTCAATTTTGTCCAGACCACGCAGCCAAAAGCTTGGGAGCGTTTTGAGAAGCAGTGCAATTCCGATCCTGAGAAGAAGTTCTTTAAGGTTTTTTGACAGTCAACCAGTATAGGGATTATCTCGCTTCCTCGAGCTGCGGAAACTCGCGTCGGCCATGAACAAATGGCGGAGCACCCTTTCCACTTTGGGCCACTTCTCGTCGTCGCGCTTGACCCTGAAGAGGTAGGCGTACCAGTTGAGGTACGACTGGAGGTACTTGAGGTCCATGCCCACGTAGCCGCGCAGGTAGCGCCTCACCCACGAGCAGAGGTTGTTGACCATGGCCATGTGCTCAAGGTACTCCGGGTCCCTGGTGTCGGCCTTGCAGGGCCGGTCGATGCCCCGCACCGCCTCGACCAGCGACCTGTGGGACTTCTCCATGTCGTGGAAGATCTCCGAGCCCTCGGCGATGTGCGGGAGCAGGGCCTCCTTTATGCGCTTCGCGGACGGCTTGCCGTGCCCGCACCTGACGGCGACAACGTTCTTGCGCGCGTCGATCGCCACGGCGATGCAGATCTTGTTCTTGCTGAGGCCCTTCTTCGGCCTCCACCCGGGGTCACCCTTGAGGTCGGAGTCAGTGACGTACATCTCGTCGATCCACACCTTGCCCCCCAGCACGATCCGGTCCTGGTAGCCGTCCACGGTGGCCATGACCCGGTGGCGCCACTCCCAGGCCGTCTGGTGGGAGATGCCGCAGAGCTCGGCGCAGGCGTCGAGCTGCACGTTGAAGCACATGAGGCGTATGAAGACCACCCACCTCCAGAGCGCCCTCTTCGCGTTCTCGAAGACGGTCCCAGTGAGCGAGTTGAACTTCCGGCCGCACCGGCCGCACGACCAGGCGCGGTGGCCCGCGGGCGTGGAGCCGTCGGAGGCGCAGCCCTCGTACGAGCACGACGGGCACCTCGGCCTCGGCCTCCACTTCCGCGCCGCCTCGTCGTAGGTCCCGGCGCCGACGAGCTCGCGGCACCTCCTGGTCTCGACGGCATCCACCAGAAGGGCGAAGTCCGCGTCGGAAAGCGCGTCGACCCCGCCCGAGAAGGGGTTCGGGCTCTTCATTTGGCGTTGTCCCATCCGCGCAGGCGCCCATCCGGCCGGGACGTCGCCAAACATAGGGCCAGATGGGCACCCGCGCAAATCTACGTTTGGCAGCGTGATTGTACCACCCTGCCGCGGCGGCTAGATGAGCACGCCCTCATCCCTACACTGGTTGACTGTCGGATAAGGTTTTTCAAGATGCCGTAAGTCTTTACGGCATCGTTCATGTACTAAAACATGGTTTCAAACATCGAGGCATAGCCTTCAAAGTTGTGTATTTCAAGCCAGAGTCGAGCCTGAATGATGCTGCTAACAAGCGATATGGCCAAAATGTTTGCCGTTGTATCCGCCAATTTCATTATGAGACGATTCCTAGCCATTCTGTCGATATGGTTTTGGATGTAAACGGAATTCCTGTTGTCGCAATTGAGCTAAAGGATCAGTTCACTGGCCAGAACGTCGAAGATGCCATGCGTCAGTGGCGAGAGGACAGAGACCCTCGCGAAGAATCGTTCAAATTCGATAATCGTGTCGTTGCCTTTTTTGCCGTTGATCTTTGCAACGTGATGATGACAACAAAGATTGAAGGTTTGACCACTTCCTTCTTGCCGTTCGACCAAGGTTCGAACGGAGCTGGAAATGATGGTGGTTCTGGAAATCCTAATAATCCACATGGTTATGCAACTTCGCATCTTTGGAAAGAGGCTCTGCAGAAAGATAGCTTGCTTGATATTCTCCAGAAGTTTATTCACCTTGAAGTAAAGGAAGAAACGAAACTTGACTCCAAAGGTATCGAGGTTAAACAGAAGAAGAACCGCATAATATTCCCTCGCTATCATCAGCTTGACGTTGTCAGAAAGATTGTTGGGGATGTCATCGAATCAGGATCGAGCAGCAGCTACTTGATTCAGCATTCTGCGGGATCGGGGAAGTCGAACAGTATTGCTTGGACAGCGTATCGATTTGCCTCGCTGTTTAGGGGTGACAAGCCCTTGTTCGATTCTGTTGTTGTCGTCACCGACCGCAGGGTTCTTGACGATCAGCTGCAAGAAACAATCAGCGGATTCGACCATGCTGTTGGCAGCGTTTGTATTATTGACAAAAAGAAAGATTCTGGCGACTTGCGCGATGCTCTAAACGATGGAAAGCGCCTTATCGTATCGACCTTACAAAAGTTCCCTGTAATCTTTGAGGAGGTCGAAAGCAGCGGAAAACGTTTCGCTGTGATTGTTGATGAGGCCCATTCGAGCCAGACTGGTACCAGTGCGCTCAAGCTTAAGGCAGCCCTCGCTGATACCGAGCAGGCCTTGCGGGAGTACGCCGAAATCGAGGTCGAGGCTGAAGGTGAGGTCGAAGACTGGGAGGATGAGCTCGCTAAGGCCTTGTCCGTGCATGGTCGACATGAGAACCTGACATTCTGCGCGTTTACCGCAACGCCAAAGGAGCAGACGCTTGAGATATTCGGAGTGGAACATCCGGACGGATCTTATCGCCCGTTCCACATCTACTCGATGCGCCAGGCGATTGAGGAGGGCTTTATCATGGATCCTCTCGCCCATTACGTCTCCTACAGTGAGGCGCTTGAAATTGCCAGGACGATTCCTGACAATCCAGATGTCCCATCCAGTCCGACACTGAAATTATTGCGCAGATACAAGGAGTTGCATCCTTACGCTTTGGGCCAGAAGGCGGAGATCATCGTTGAGACTTTCTGCTCTGTTACCCGGAAGAAGATAAAGGGCAAGGGCAAGATGATGGTCGTCACAGCATCGCGCCTTGCGGCTGTGCGCTATTACCACGAAGTAAAACGGTATATGCAGAAGAAGGGATATGACGACCTTGAGGTTCTGGTCGCTTTCAGCGGAACGATAGTTGATCCCGCCGATCCGGGTGGTAAGGAATACACGGAGCCAGGAATGAATGTAGGCCATGACGGCCAGAGGGTTGCCGAGAGCCAGACTAAGGCAGAGTTCCATGATTATGGCGACATGCTCATCGTTGCCGAGAAGTACCAGACTGGATTCGACGAGCCGCTGCTTCACACCCTTGTGATAGATAAGAAGCTTCGTGACGTTAAAGCCGTCCAGACGATTTGCCGCGTAAACCGCATCCATCCCGACAAAGAGGACACTTACGTACTTGACTTCGTGAACGATCCTGCAAATATACAGGAAGCCTTCAGCCGTTTCTATACGGAGACCTCTCTTACTGAGCAAATTAATACTGACCTGTTGTACAAGGTTCAGAGGGAGATCGGGGAGTTCGGGCTTTACGACCAATCGGATATCGAGGCCGCTGCAGATATCGCCTTTACCGAGGGCGGCAAAGACCGCGCGAACCTGCAAGGGAAACTTGCCGGTGTTTTGAAGCCCGCTATTATCCAGTACGATTTGCTGGATGAGGAGCGCCAATATCAGGTCCGAAGGAAGGTGCGCAGTTTCTGCAAGTGGTATTCGTACATCACCCAGATTGTTCGCATGTTTGACAAGGATCTCCACAAGGAGTATGTCTACCTGAACTACCTGAGGCACTTTCTGAAGGCCGAACCAATCCCTGTTGAGGGCATCGACGATAAAGTTGAGATGCGCTTTTACAAGCTCAAGAAGGAATTTGAGGGCAGTATCACCTTAGAGGAGGGTGGCGGCGTGCTCGAGCCCTCTTCGGGGTCTGGTAGCAGTAGCCTAGACAAGAAGAAAGATCCCCTGCAGGCCCTCATTGATAAATTCAATGAACAGTGGCTTGGCGAGTTTACCGAGGGCGACCGTGTGGTCATCACGACTCTCTGGCAGAGGATGTCCGCAATGCCTGAAATTGAAGACACCATCCGCCGTGATGGCCGTGTTGTCTTTGAGAACAGCGTCCTACCGAAGGCTTTTGATGAAGTTGCAAGAAAAGCTTACGTGGAGAACACAGAATCGTTCACCTCGCTTTTTGAGGACAGCGCAAAGTACAAGGCAATGATGTCTGCCATCGGCGAACTGCTAGTAAGCCATTTCGTTGGTAAGTAAGGGAATCTTAAGAAGGAACGATAACTTTCTGATAAGTGATAGACGCTGGTTCCCAATAATCCCCCTGGTTCCCAAATGGTTCCTTTTCAGCAGAAATCACGTGCGGCCATTCTGGGTCATTGTTGGCCATCTGGTAAAACCAGGAGACAACAAAGGTTAGGTAGACAAACAAATCTACCCAACCCTTTTCGGTGCTGTACTGCGGTTTTCCTTTGGATTGCACCTTCTCCCGACAAACTACGGAGAGTAAACCACGCTCCAGAAAGCCTCTTATCAACTGGTAAAACTAATACACTTTTTACTGTACATTACTCCCACTCAGTGACTAATCCAGTACGGGTGCTGCCGATCCGTGCCGCGTCATACCGCCTAAGGGCTGATTCGTGCGCAATTTAGGCGAATCAGCCCCTTGATTCGCGATTTCGGGAATGACTCAACTGATTCGCGAAATCGCAGGTCGCTCCTTTAATCATTCCCGGGTTTCCGCCAGGATTCGTAGCGGATGGCTTAAAACAGAGTGATTCGGAGACCAACCCGCACATATCGCTATCGCTTCATCTTCTTCAAGTTAGCAAGCTTCCATTGCGCTTCCGGGCTCGCGACAGCGGCTTGGGCGATGGCGCACTCACCGAAGAGGAGCTCGGGGCGGTATTCCCCTTTGGCGAACAAGTCCAAATAGAGTCTCTCGCCGTCCTTTCTAGGCAGGATGTAGGCCGACGTGAGCTCCTCCGCGTCGAGCATCAAGCCTGCTGGCGTCGGCTCTTTATCCCTCGAATGCAGCATCGGTAGCAGCTGGTCTTCGCGCAAATACCTTTGAGCTCCAGCATGGACTGGGCTACAGACTGGGAATTTCATCCGGCAGCGGAGCCTGCATGAACGATTTAGGTGCCCTCTACTATATGGGAGACCTTGTTGAACAGGACTACGCCAAAGCCGCGGAACTCTACGAAATGGCAGCTGACGCAGGTTGTTTCCAGAGCATCATCAACCTCGGTTATATCTACGAGTACGGAAGGACCGGCAAGCCCGACCACACCAAGGCCTATCAGTGGTATTCGCTCGCCGCAGCGCTTGCGCCCTCCAGCGAAGCGGTATACAAACTCGGCGACATGTTCGGCCGCGGTCGCGCCGTGCCACAAGACAAGTCAAAAGCATACCGTCTGTACGAACGCAGTCTTGAGCTTGTCCGCGACGATGTTGAGTTTGTCCAGCCCGCCATTCGCATAGCCGCTATGCTCATTGACCCCGATGCCCCCTCCTGCGGCATCGACCGTAATCCCCTACGCGCTGACGCTCTATCAGCGCACCGAGATTGGCCTGCGCATCGACATCGCCAACGGCATGACGTATTACACCAAGCGCCTCCGCGAGGCGATCGAAGGCCAAGAGAAGGCCCGCAAGCTCGTCGAAATGGACGATTTTGTGATTGACCGCTAACAACCGCTCACGCGCGTCTTGCCAACATTGGTAATCCGCTCCCGCTCTGAAACCCTTCATGGCAGGAGCGGATTCGCATCTCGAAGAATCGAAAACAAAGAGGCCCCGGGATTCCCGAGACCTCCTCAATATACATAGTTCAGCTTGTTTACTGTTCGCTCTTCGCAATCGCCTGGTCGATAAGCTTGTCAAGCGCCGCGCGCTGCTCGGCGGAGCTGATGGCGCCCATGATGGGCTCCCCTACGATGTTGCCGTTCTGGTCGATAACGTAGGTTGTCGGGAACGAGAACAGATTTGACGTAAACTTGCCGGCCTCGCTATCCGACTTGAACCAGATGTTCTTATATGTCACGCCCTTCTTGCTCAGCACGTCCTTGGCATCTGCAATCTCGTCCTTGTTGCCATCGAGCGTAAAGGAATTGACACCCACGACCTGGCCACCCTTCTCGGCAAGCTCCTTGTTCAGGTTCTCAAGATCGCCCAGCTCGCCCACGCACGGCTTGCAAGTGGTAAACCAAAAGTTCATGACGGTGACCTTGTTCTTAGAGAACAGCTCGTCGCTGCTCACGTCGTTGCCGTCCAAGTCCTTGCCCGTAAAGCTGGGGAACTTCGTCGCCTCGCTCGAAGCATCGGCGCCAGCCGTCATGCCAGCGGCCGAAGCGTCGACGCTCTCGCCTGCGCTCGGCGTGCTTCCACAGCCAGGAAACTCCTTTTCCAGGCTCTCGAGCTTGTCCTCGATCTCCTTGATCTGCTGCGCACCGGCCTTGAGCGTCTTCAACTCATCCGCTGCAAACTCATCCTTGGCGCCGTCGATGGTCTTGAGCAGGAAATCGCCATAATTGCTGCCGTCCTCGATCATCGGCGTATCTTTATTGGCGGCAAGAAACACCTTTTCCCACAGCGCATTATCGCTCGAGAGGATATCGTTCTGCTTCTGCATGAGCTTCGCATAGAGCTCGGCGGCCTCGTCGGCGTTGGCCGGCTCTTGCGCAATGAGCTCCGCGATCTTAGGATCGGAGCCCGTAGATTCGCTCGCGTTGCCACCGGGCGCCGAACACGCCACAAGACACAGGGCCAGCACCGGCACCATAAACAGGGCCGCAATCTTAGATAGTTTCATGGTCATTCCTCCGTTTTGTCGAAACTTGCTTACTTTTTATCGGCGGTCAGAGGGAGCTTTTCTTCCGACACATCCAGGCCATAGCGATAGCTGATGGCATCGACGGGACAGGCCCCGATGCACTTTCCGCACCGGATACATTCGGCATGATTGGGTGCGCGGACCACATCGACGTCCATCTGGCAAACCTTTGAACACGTGCCGCACGAGACGCATTTGCATGCATCGACCCGGATCCCCAGTAAGGACACCTTATTCATGAGCGCATAGAATGCGCCGAGCGGGCAAATCCATTTGCAGAAGGGGCGATAGAACAAAACGCTCAGCACCACCACGGCAATGAGAACGAAAAGTTTCCAGGTAAAGAGCTGCCCCAGCGCAGATCGGATTCCAGCATTGACAGCCGCCAGCGGAATGGCGCCCTCGAGCACACCCTGCGGACAGATGTACTTGCAAAAGAACGGGTCGCCCATCCCCACATCGTTGACCACCAGCACGGGCAGCAATACCACGGCAAGCAGCAGCACGCCGTATTTGATATACGTGAGAGGTTTGAGCCTTTTCGTTGAGAGCTTTTTGCAAGGAATCTTGTGGAGCAGCTCCTGCAGCCATCCAAACGGACACAGGAACCCACACACAAAGCGCCCCAGCAACACGCCGAGCAAGATGAGCGTGCCCGTGACGTAATAGGAAAAGCTGAACTTGGACGAGCCCACCACCGACTGAAATGCACCGATAGGACATGCGCCCGCAGCCGCAGGGCACGAATAGCAATTAAGCCCCGGCACGCAAACCGTTTTTTCCGCGCCTTGGTAGATGCCGCCTTTGGCGAAGTTTGGCAGATGGATATTCGTAATGAGCGTTGCTACCGCCTGAATGAATCCGCGAAATCGGGCCAAAATATGCGACGCAGTGTTTTCTCTTTTATCCAATTCCGATACACTCCAAGCACAGCCTAATTGCTTTGGCCAGCACGGCATCCGCCTCGCCACGCATAACGCCAAAACACACCATGGCAATTCCGACGATCAACAAAGCGACCTGTACCATGGGTTTTACCGCCTTGAACAACCTGACCACTCCTTTCGTTACGCAACCATTGAACCATATCGACCATAAAATCCGTGTTAAGCGCGATTTGAAATGTGCAAGGAGATTGTTATGCGTATTTTAATCGTCGAGGACGAGCGAGCTCTATGTGACGCAATCGCGCGCAGCTTGCGAAACTTGGCATACAGCGTCGACTGCTGCCATGATGGGCAGGAGGCGCTCGACCTACTAGGCGTTGAAGTCTTTGACCTCGTGGTACTCGACCTCAACCTTCCCCGTATCGACGGCATGACCGTGCTTAAGGCACTTCGGAAAACCGACCGCGAGACCAAAGTGCTGATTCTGTCCGCACGTGGCAAAGTATTCGATAAAGTCACCGGACTCGATGCCGGCGCCAACGATTACCTCACCAAGCCGTTTCATCTGGACGAGCTCGCGGCGAGAATTCGCAGCCTCACGCTCAGGCGCTTCGCACAAGACAACATAGTTTTAACCTGCGGAAAGCTCAGCTTTGACACCAAGGCGCGCATCGCTTCCGTAGGCGGCGAAGCGCTGTCTCTCACGCGCAAAGAAACGGGAATCTTGGAATACCTGATGCTTAACCAGGGGCGCCCGGTAAGCCAAGAGGAGCTTATCGAGCACGTTTGGGATAGCAGTGTGAACAGCTTTAGCAACGCAACCCGTGTTCATATCTCGTCGCTCAGGAAAAAGCTGCGCAGCGCTTTGGGATACGACCCGATTCGCAATCGGATTGGAGAGGGCTACGTCATGGAGGATAGCGAATGAAAAGGCTTTCGCTGCAATGGCGCATAACGATCATGACGGCACTTCTGACGTGCGCGGCGTGCATGCTGACAAACTGCCTGGTCGGCTATACGGGCATGCGCTACATGGACGCAATTGGCAGTGGCATCTCGGCTCTTAGCACAGCCGACGAAGATACGCCCCAGGCGTTTGACCCAACGAACGTGGCCCTCGATGACGAGGTCACGGTCGTCGTGAATAACGCACAAGAGTCTTTTGGCGCGACCGCCTGGTGCATCACAGCTGGAGTCACGCTGCTTGGTGGCGTGCTGGCATACTTTGTGAGCGGTCGTGCGCTCAAGCCGCTACGGGCTTTTGCCGCTCAAGTAGAGCGCGTGCAGCCTGACAACCTAAGCGAAATCAACCTCAGCGAAGATGTGCCCACCGAACTGCAACGATGCAGCGCCTCATTCAACGATATGATCGGTCGGCTCGACGAAGGGTTCTCCGCACAGCGTCAGTTTACCGGCAACGCCGCACACGAGCTGCGCACCCCGCTCGCCCTTATGCAGGCGCAGATTGAACTGTTCGCCTCCGAGCATCCCACATCGCAACCCCAAACAGCCGAGCTGCTCGGCCTGCTGCAAGAACAAACCGAGCGGATGTCGCGAATGACCAAGGTGCTGCTTGAGATGAGTGAGCTCCACAGCGTTCCCTGCGAGGACGATATTGAGCTTGGCCCCCTGTCCGAAGAAGTCCTCACCGACCTTGCTCCGCTTGCCGAGCATAAAGACATCGTCCTCAATTGCAGTGGAGGCGCTCTGATAATCGGAAGCGACACGCTCCTCTATCGGCTGGTGTTTAACCTGGTCGAAAATGCCATCCGTTACAGCCGCCCCGGCTCCACTGTCAACGTCTCCATCTGCGACAACGACAGTCACGTGTTCCTGCGAGTCGAAGATCAGGGCCCGGGAATACCCAAGCAGTACCGTGAGAGCATCTTCCAGCCGTTCTTTCGCCTGGATAAATCCCGCAGCAGGGCATACGGCGGCGCAGGACTCGGGCTAGCGCTTGTTTGGGAGATTGCAGCGCTGCACGGCGGCACGGTTGAGGTCGAAGCAAGTTCCGAGAACGGGGCCACCATGCTCACGACCCTTCCAAAACGGACCGCAGCGTAAACCAGCCATTAAAAGGAAAGGGTCCCGTGCACGTTTGAACTGCCTCCCATTTCTTGAACACGAGAAATGGGAGGTTTTTGGACTGGTCAAGGTTTCTTGGACGGAAAAATAAGCTTCTTCAGGCAACATCTCGCTCTAGGTCGCACGGGGCGTTATAGCCGATCGATGAGCGCATCCTCTGCCTGCTGTAGTAGAGCTCGATGTATTTGAACGCGTCCTGCTTCGCCTCCCCCTCGTCTTGTGGCCTTCCGCATAGGGTGATGCCGAGACGTAAGAGGACCAGATGCCCCGCATCATATCGGATCTTCTGACCTCGCCGAGCACGGCCTCGTAGTCGCCCATCGTGCCGAGTGAACCGCGCCTGGAGGCGGTGGCGACAACGGCTTCGTGCAGGGAATCCCGATTTATTTCGCCCGCCTTCAAACGGAGCAAAGTGTGGATGTCGTAGTAGTCGCGGCCACGCGTGTTGGCGATTCCCCGGGAAACGACAGTCTCGAGCTTTTCGGCCAGCACGGTTTCGAGCGGGTACGAGAGCACCCTGACCGAGCCCTCCTCGAACATCAGCGGGTAGCGGTACTCGATGCGCCCGGGCACTATCTCGTCTTCGGTCGTGATGTCGATCTTCACGGGAACGTCTATCTTGCCGTACCTCGCGCGCAGGTGCGCGCGCCAGTTCGCGTACTCGTCGCCCTCGCGGATGGGCTCGATCCGCTCGAAGGAGTATTCCATGCCGTCGGCGACGTCCACGGCGCAGATGGCGGCGACGGCCTCGCTCACCATGCCTTCGTCCATATCCATGCCTATCACCGTCGTGTCCATGTCCATGGTGGTCCTCTGGGCGACGCCCGTCATCGAGGAGATGAGGAGGCCGCCCTTCAGAACGAACGCCTCGGCGTAGCCGCTCTTTCCGAGCCGCATCAAAAGATGCTCGAACAGGTACATTTGCAGGAGCTCCTGGGGCTTCAGGTTGCTTTTCTTGGCCAAGGCCTTGATTTTGCCCTTGAGGCTTGCATCACTTCTCATCATGTGAGCACCTCCAAATACATCCTGAACTCTTTCTCGACGCCGAGCGCGTTGCACATCCGTGCGAGCTTAGGCAGGTCGGCGCCTTTCCTTTTGAAATAACCCGCGACCGCGTCGCGGACGAGCTGGGGGTCCGCTCCTTCGGAAACTCTCTGCGAAATGAGGTCGGCTATGGCCCGTTCGGCGCAATAGGCTTTCACAGTACCCCCTCCTGGGGACTTTGCCTTAACGATGCCGAGCTCGTAGAGCTCGGGAGAGAGACGGTGGATTTTCGTATCGGGATATTCTTGGGTAAGGCCACGCGGGTTGTAGCCGTGTGGGACGGTGACATCGATTGCGGCGGGAACCCTGTCGGAAAGGCCGGCGAGGTACAGCGCGCTTCCGTGTGATAGCACGCATTTGCTCCACCTGTAGGATATCGCTGCGAACTCGTCATCGAAGACTTCGGGCAGACAGTACACGCCCCGGGTAAGCTTGTCTATAGCGCCCGATTCAAGGGCGTAGGAAATCGAGCCCGGCAGAAAGCCCGCTTTCGCGATTTGCGCCGCGCTCGCGATGCCGCCCGAGTCTTCTACGAATTCGGCTATCTCCTCACTTCTGCTCATAACCCTCCTTTTGATTATTGGACACGAATTGTAGCTTAAATGTGTCTAATAATCAAAAGGAAGATCATGGCCATCAGGCGAAGACGCCTGGAAAGACGCTATTCCTGTAAAAACAAATTTAGGCCCGGTGACTTGAATCAGCGGTCGTCCCGGGCCATCGAAACGTATCGTACGCGCCCTTGTTGGATTTGGCAATCTCGTGCTAAGCACCGCAACGCTATAGGATTAGCTGGTCAAGCAGAAAGCCGTAGCGCCCGATGCTCTCGTTTTTGGTGAATTCGATAAGGGTCGCAGCAGATAAATCGACATCGTCCGGGATCTCGTTTTCGACAATTATGACCTGGCAGTTTCCGCATTGGTCGAGCATGTACGAAAGCATCGAGCTCTTCATCCCTTCGGCAACGCCTTCCTGCTTGCTTTCTTTCAGGGAGAGAATCGGCGAGTCTCATGTCGACCGAACAAAGCAGTTACGACAGCAACATGAAAAAGTTCGGTTGGGCCGATTACGCCAAGCCGGCGAGCATCGACATTTACCCGAAGGATTTCGAAAGCAAGCAAAGCGTGATCGATATCCTTGACAACTACAACGAAGCGATGAACGCCGCCGGCGAGGAAGACAAGGTCGTAAGCTACACCGATATTGTGGGCGCGCTCATGAGCAGCGTAACCACCATCGTTAATATGATCAGCTATGTGCTGATGGCGTTCGTGGCGATTTCGCTCGTGGTGAGTTCAATCATGATTGGCATCATCACCTATATCAGTGTGCTTGAACGCAAGAAAGAAATTGGCGTTTTGCGCTCCATTGGCGCAAGCAAAGGCGATATCAGCCGCGTGTTCAACGCCGAAACCATCATCGTCGGTTTCGCAGCCGGCGTTATTGGCATCGGACTTACGGCTTTGGCCTGCATTCCCGCCAACACGATTGTCTATTCATTGTTCGATGTGGAAAACATCGCGATTCTGCCATGGCAAGCCGCGATTGCCTTGATTGGCATAAGCGTACTGCTCACATTCTTGGCAGGCCTCATTCCTTCAAGCGCAGCGGCGAAAAAAGACCCGGTCGAAGCTCTGAGAAGCGAATAAGGAAGCGACGGGGACTTCCCTAACAACCGCTAAAAGCAAGAAGCTCGTAACTACCACAGCTGCGAGCTTCCTAGCGACTATTTGAAAGAGAAGGTGCGATAACCCTGCTTCGTGCGCTTTAAGACGACCCTCGATCCCCTTGTTGCTGCAGAAGGGGATGAGGGTCGTCTGTTAAATGATCGCTAGGCAAGACCCAGATCCTTGCAAGCTGCGTTCGCAGCAACATATCCCGTCGTGCAAGCAGCACCCTGCCCCGATCCTCCATGCAGCCCATAGGGATAGTCGTTAAACTGCATGGAACCGTTATCGATGCCGCACACAAACAAGCCCTTGATGGGGAGATCGTCGTGTCCGATCGCCCGCGCCTCATAATCTCCTCGCACGCCGCCACAGGTGCTATAGGCGCAAGCCTCGACCTGAACCGCATAAAATGGCTTCTTTTCTAGAGGCGTCATGAGCGCGGGGTCGGCTCCAAGGGGGTCATGAGAGCCGTCCCCCTTCGCTCTATTATTGTAGTCTTCCATCGTTGCAGCCAATGCTTCCGAGTCAACCCCCATAAGCTCGGCAAGCTCCTCGAAGCTATCGGCCTTCCAAACAAAGTCGCTGCCTTCAACCAAGGATCGGAACTCTCCGCTCCCAACACCCATGAAGGCAACGAACTCATTGAGTTTATCCTCGCCCTCGTAGGCTTCAACATGCGCCTCATCGAACAAGGTAAAGACCTTCGACTGAGAAGCGATTGCCGTGTTGAGGCGGGAGGTGTCGGCGTCTTCTGCAAGTGTCTCGTTGTAAAAGCGCACGCCGCTCTGATTGACCATGGGGAGCGTTTTGCCTATTTCTAGCGGATACCGATAAGTGGGCGGCCACTGAGTGAAAATCGACAGCATGCTACTCCAACTTTCTCCGCACGCCTTCGAAAGTCCGTACATTACCGCAGACGGCGCCTGGGGAAGCGCGCCTGCCGTCAGCGCCATATTGATACCGTCGCCATCTTGACCATCGAACCCCAGAAATACAACTCGTTCACTAGGAATGCGAAGCCGCTCGGCGCACATTTCCGGGTTTTTCCCGAATCCACCCGTAGCGAGCACCGTCGCTTTGGCATTAATGCGCACGAGATCGCCGCCGCTTTTTGCGTAGACACCCCCAACTCCCTCATTGTCGAGAATGATGTTCACGGCAGGAGACTCTAGGCGAAAATCCAAATTATCGAGCGTCTCCCCATAGGCCCAAAGCGGCTTGAGCATACCCTCGCCGTTGTTTACCCAATTGCCTGCCTCGTCAAAGCAGCTCAGAAGGGCACCCTGGCCACCAGTTGACATCGAAGCCCCATGGCTTATGGCCCAATCGAGGGCTTCTCCAGAATTGTCCAGGTAGCACCAAATCCCTGGTGCATAAGCACCCCAATTGTGCCACTGCATGTAAGCTTCGAACTCGGCCTGCAAGTCTGTGGGCCCCTGCGCATCAAGCTGCTCTTGAGTGTTGTACGCAAGCGTACCCTCCGTTATCGTTGAAGTTCCTCCCTTGAGACTTGTCTTCTCAAGCCAGATTACACGAGCACCAAGCTCAGCTGCTCTAATGGCGGCATAGGTTCCAGCGGATCCTGAGCCGCACACTACGACATCGCACTCCTCCGTGCGGGCCACATCCCCTTCATCCACTTCGACAAGCCGCGAAGAAAGAGGGCGATCTGCGCCCTTATGCGTACTGGTGCCCGATGCGTCGGTATCAGTCGACGGCAGGCCAGCATTTGAAGGAGCGCATCCCGCGAGGCCGACCGCTGCCATGCTCGCACCAAATACTCCACCCCCAACAATAAAATCTCTGCGCGATATCACCTTGTCCATTTTTGATCCTCCTCTTTCCTAACTGAGTTATTGCATGTGCGATTTTGGGCTCATGGGCCATCGCCCAACTCGTCTATCGACAAAACGTTGACGGCGCCTATTCGAAATCGCACTTACGTATGAAAACGCAGGTATTGGATCTTGAGGATGCAGATTGAGGTTGATTGCAGGCACGGAAGGGTTGAAAAAACGGTTGATGAAGCGCATTGCGCACTTCAAGCTATTCCTCGCCTCCGCACTCCACTTCCTCAAAGTGCGATTACCTCGGGTTTTCCAGGCTTAATCGGTATAAAATAGACCGGGAGGCAGTTCTATCATACGAAACCATTCGGGAGGTCGAACATGGCCAAGGCCGTGACGGTAAATCAGATTCGCAACGTGCCTTTTGCTCTCGCTCTGGCTTTTGCTTGCGCTTGGATGCTCGACCCTTCTGCTGCAATTCCGGCAGGATTCGCTTCACTCGTATCCTTTTCCCAATACCCCCATCTCCTTGTAACGTCGCTCGCATTCGGCGTCTTGGCCCTGTTTCACCGCCAAACCAGCACCTTCCTCAGCAGTAAGGCGTTCGTTGTTGCCTCCTGCTCACTGTGCTTTCTCGGTTTTTTTGGCGCCTGGGCGTGCTCATTGCAGCCGGAAACTTTCCAGGGAGTTCTACCCTTCGCTTGTCTTTGCGTAACGGCGCTCTGCCGAGCCTCTCTGCTCATCTCGTGCCTCAAGGCGCTTGCGGGGCTCCCCCTCGTCGACTGCCTTTTAACGCTCATTGCTTGGCAGTTTTTTGTAGGCATACTGCGGGCACTCTCCACTTTGCTTCCGCCACTTGCCATATCCTGTATTGCGCCCCTCGCAATCGCCCTCTGCCTCACGAGAAAGACCTCTATTGCGCTCTGGCGCGAAAACCCTACGGCTACTTCGCCCTCGGAAGAGGCCGGCAAAATTGAGCCGCGCAGCTTCTTTCCCATTGCGCGCTTGCTGCTCATTTATTCGCTTATCATCTTCACCATTCAAACGCTACAAGGCTTTGCCCCCACGCCCGTAGCTAGTGTTTCCTACTTCGGGCTCTTTATCGCCATTGCGGTTACCTCAATCGCCCTCGCGGTAAACGGAAGAATCGTTCGCATCAAGCAGCTCTATGACGCATCGCTCGCCATTCTGGAATTGGCAATCATAGTTTTCGCTATAGGAGCTGGGTGTTCCTACGAAATTGCTTCGATTCTTCTCGATGCCTCCTATATGACTTTTTCGACATTCTTCTTCACCATACTGTGCAATCTCTGCCAAAGAAGAGGAAACAACCCAGTCTTTGTCTTCTCGCTTGCCTATCTTGCAGAGCAACTCGCCGCTTTTCTAGGAGAAGCTTTCTCGGGCATGATAGGGCCTGGCGTGCATGCGTTGCCCCTCGTCCTACTCGCAGGATTAGGAGCCATTGCGTTCGTCTATCTTTCTCCTCTCAGAGATGGAAGTCTCGAGAGGAGCACCGATCCAGCAAAGGCGCAGTACGTCGATCCGGCACGTTATTACACCATACTCGCCGAAACCTGCACATCGGTCGCCATGCAGTGCTCTCTGACTAAGCGCGAGGGAGACGTACTCCTTCTCCTCGCCCAGAGAAAAACGTTAGCGCAAATTAGCGACGATCTGGTGGTAAGCCTCGCTACGGTGAAGACCCACGCTCACAACATTTATAAAAAATTGGGTGTCCACAGCAAACAGGAGCTGTACCAGTTTCTTGGCCTGGAAAACCTATCCTATTCCGCCAAATCCTCCACGAAGCCCACGCGGTAGTTCTTGAAGATGACCTCGCCTTCCTCCTGGGTGGCGTCCAAGTTCACGTCAGCCTCGATGCGGAAGTCGCCGTCGGCGTTCTCGCCCAGGAAGATCTGGCGCACATGCCAGAGGTGCTGTTCGGCTTCGGGGCTCTCGTCGATGGAGAGGTAGGCGGCCGACCGCGCGTCACCGTCCAGGCGGATCTCGTTGTGCTCGGCGAAGTAGTCGCGGGCCCAGGGCACGCCCTGGCAGTACAGCTCGAAGGCGCGGTCCAGCAGCTCCTCCAGGGGCTTGGGATAGGTGACCTCGGCCAGCCGCTCCAGGCGTTCCTCGTATTCCACGCCGTCGGCCTTCATGGCGGCCATGGCGGCGTCGCGGGCCTTGCGCTCCTGGGCCCGCAGCACCTTCGCGGGATTCTCCAGCGTGGCCTCCACGAGCGAGATGACGTCCAGAGCGTAGGTGTCGCTCTCCGGGTCCAGCAGATCGAGCGCCGCCAGCAAAAACGGCGAGAGCGGCTGGTCGAGGGCGAAGTCCTCGGGAAGGTCCACGGTGAGCACGTAGCTCGGGTTGCCCTCGGCGTCGGTCTCGCGCACTACCACGCCCGCTTCCAGCAGCGTGCCGAAAATCTCGTCGGCCCGGGCGTTCAGCTTGATTTTCTCCTCGGGGGTCTGGGCCGAGTCGGCAATAAGCTGGTGCACGTTGGCCCACGCGTCGCCTCCGCGGCTCACCACCGACAGCACCATGGAGTGGGTGATGCGCATGCGGGGCGTCAGCTTCTCCGGCGGCTTTTCGATTAGGTGCTCGAAGGTCTGCTTGTTCCAGCTCACGAAGCCCTCGGGCGGCTGCTTCTTCTTCACGCAGCGCTGCTTTTTCGGGTCGTCCCCGGCCTTCAGCAGGGCCTTGTGGTTCTCGATCTCGTGCTCGGGGGCCAGCGCGATGGCCATTCCCTCGGTGTCGAAGCCGGCCCGGCCCGCCCGGCCCACGATCTGGTGGAACTCGCGGCTGCGCAGGCGGCGCATCTTGGTGCCGTCGAACTTGGTGAGCTGGGTGAGCACTACGGTGTGGATGGGCACGTTGATGCCCACGCCCAGGGTGTCGGTGCCGCAGATGACGGGCAGGAGCCCCTGCTGGGCCAGGCGCTCCACCAAAAGCCGGTAGCGCGGCGCATGCCCGCGTGGTGCACGCCCACGCCCGCCGCCAGCAGCCGCTGCAGGATCTTGCCGAAGGGGGTGGTGAACTTCGTGCCCTTCATGGCTTGTTTGATGGCCTCACGCTGGTCTTTCTCCGATACGCCGTAGCTGGCCAGCGACCGGGCGTTCTTCAGGGCCTCGTCCTGGGAGAAGTGCACGATGTACAGCGGCGCCTCGCCGGCGCGCAGGCCCAGCTCCACCGTGGCCTCCAGAGTCTCCAGGGTGTAGTCGTAGGACAGCGGCACCGGGCGCGGCGCGTCGGTCACGAGGTCCACGGGGCGCCCCGTGCGCTCCTGGAGCATGGCGGCGATGTCACTCACGTCGCCGAGGGTGGCGCTCATCAGCAGGAACTGTGCACCGGTCAGGGTGAGCAGCGACACCTGCCAGGCCCAGCCGCGGTCGGGGTCGGCGTAGAAGTGGAACTCGTCCATCACGACGCAGCCCACCTTTGAGGCTGGTCCCTCGCGCAGGGCCTGGTTCGCGAGAATCTCCGCCGTGCAGCAGATGACGGGCGCCTCGGTGTTGATGGTGGAGTCTCCGGTGATCATGCCCACGTTCTCGCGCCCCAAGATGTCCACCATATCGAAGAACTTCTCGGACATGAGCGCCTTGATGGGGGCGGTGTAGTAGGCGGTGCGCCCCGTGGCATGAGGAATAATCGAACAGAAAGCGTTTCCGCAGGTAAAAGATGCGAAACACTTGCAAACCGCGTTGTTTCTTGGTGACATTCTTTGTCACCGATGACGCCATTTTTCTGTAATACAAGCAGTTTATTTGAGCGTAAAACCAAAAGGAAAACCCTCCTGAGCTGGTGTTTTCAGGAGGGTTCTGCTTGTCACAAACCGATACGTTACTGTATCGCTATTTATTCCCACTCAATAAGATTAATTTGACCTGGATGCATTGGAGTGCGGCTAGTGACGTTTCATGTCGTGCAGTGAACCAGAATTGCCGAAAATGGCCGATTCGGATGGTCTCAAAGTGGTCTCATCCGTTTTTGCCAGGCAGTTCAAATTTCGCCGAAAAGTGGTCTCAACTCGCATGTACGGAGTTGAGACCAAAATCGACCTCGAAAACAGGGTTGAGACCATTTTGAGACCACCTTGGGCAAATCAGCGGTTTTCCCGGAAATCCCGTTTGGTCTCAACCGGTCTGTGCTCACGTCTCCCGTATGCCCTGTTTTACCCGGGTGGCTTGCAGGTGTTCCGAGTTAACGAAACCAAGAGTTGAAATCGACGTTTCCGCAGGTAATCGGGCATAAGGAAACCCCCTTCGCTTAGCTCTGCAAAGAGGGTTTCGTTGAGACCGTTTGATAGAAGTTCCGGTGGCTTTCATCCACTCCGAACCACTCGGAACCACCCGGAATATCTGGGTGCTCGGGGGTAAAAATACCTCTAAATTATTCCCACTCAATCGTAGCAATTGTTCTATGCGTGCTGCCGTGTGTCATATCGTGTCACCTCGTCCGGTTGTTTTCTTCAAGTCCGAATCACTTTGTAATCAGGCGGGTGATTACAAATCATCATATTCCTGATTCAAATGCCGATTTCTGCGACGACTCCCTTGCGATTATCCCCGATTTTGTGAATGGGAATAGCATCGGGTGGTTTGCAGTTCGGCGTTTTGGCCAAAATCGGCATTCCTATTCTTCGGGCGACTTCCTTTGAAGTCATAGACGGCTGGCATTTCTTCTAAAAATGCCAGGGACATCCCTGGCTTCTGGAAACCCTTCTGCTTTGAAAGATCAATTACATTATCTTATGGAATGAGGATTCTGACAATTGTTTGTAACTGATGGTTCAAAAGCGGGGTCAGAAATTTGGCTTTGTCGTCTGAAGCTATGCGCTAAGCCGGGTTTGAGGTTGGTGGGGTCGTCCGGCAGCGACATAGCGCCCCTCAAGTAAGAAGGATACAAGGCAATAATCGTGGAAAAGAGGCGCTGATCACGAGTCTCCGTCTTTGAAGTCGATAAAGGTTCTTAGCAGCTCGACGAATTCTTCCAAATCGGGTCCGTAGGATTTTCCCGTATTAAGGTCGACAACATAATATGAAGCAGTGCTGGGAACGTATTTGCTCCGTTGTCTGTACTCGAGAAGCTTTCGGTCGATTCCTTCATCGTGGCCAATCTCTTCAAGAGGGATAAACGAATAGCTGAAGCCGGGCTCGTGAATCTCTTCTTCATCCCTGATTATCATTTGCAAGACTTCGCAAAGTCTTTTGCTTGCCTCGTTAGCGGTAATGTCTTTCGCTTCGTACGGCAGAGAGAAGTCGTCGAAGACACTTGCCTGATCCGCGCTGACAATAATGGGCTCATCCTCGCTTGCCAGGGCATTACTGAAATCGGCACCCGAGATGTTTGCGTAGGATAGATTTGCTCCTCCTAGTGCGGCACCCCTGAAATCGGCATAGCTAAGATCCGCAAATCTCAGATCGGCTTCTCGCAAATCGGCGTTCCGGAAACACGCCGATCGCATCCTGCATTTGAAGAATCGGCAACGATGCAAACTGGCAGCGTAGAAATTCCTACGGCGCAAATCAAGGAAAGACAGGTTTTCGAGGCTCAGCACAAGGGGGAAATGCTGGTCTTCTCGAGCTAGAAGGAGATATCTCAAAAGGGATTTCTTCGATTCGAGGGTCTCGGTGTCTAGGACCGGCATCGTGGTTTGGATGAACTTGATGAGGAGCCACAAGTTGACGACAACGCACTCGATTTTCTCTAGCGTGCAGTCGTTTGCCTCGTCGGCAAGCGAGGACACAACGCCGTTCTGGATGACCACGTGAATGAGCTTCTTTGTCAAGAACCTGGCTATATCTTCGGAAGAAGCGGAGCCGGAGTCGACTTCGGAGGCGAAGAACTGTTTAACCTCGTTCGTTAAGATGTGTCCGCTGAAGAAGTAGTCTGCCAGCTCGAACCACCCTTCTTCGCCTAGGGAGCCGTTTAGGCCGTCAACGACAAAGTGATAGACGTCTTCTGCCGCTAGAAACTCGCCGAACAAGCGGTGCAGAAAACCGGATGTGCCATAGAGGGTGTATAGGGAGAGAGTGAAGGCCTGCTGCGCTTTATGAATCTCATCCTCGTTTATTCCGAGTCGACCAAGCCTGGCGGAAACCATGTCGACTCCTTGCTTATCGAGGGAAACGGCTCCTTTTCTCCGCATTTCGGTTGCGGCTGCTTTGGCGTACAGCCTAAGGTTTCGGATGAGGTCTTCGTTTGTATGCACGTCTAAGTTCGGGCGATTGTATGCACGTTTCTCCATTTCGGAGAAGATCTGTTTGTATAGCTCGCCTTTGTCTTTGGTGGCGCTCACATCGATTTCGAGTGCCGCGACGGTGTACAGAAGCAAAGGCACCGAAAGAAAGCCTAGCTGGGAATACATGTTTGAAATGGCAGTAATTGCGGGAGTGTTCAGCGAGCCGTGAATTATCGCAAGGTTGCGCACCATCTCGAGCGCGTCGGCCTCGTTCATTTCTTCGAGCTTTATGATCCGCACCTTGTGCCGTATTTCTTTGTCGAGCAGCTTTCTGTCTATATAGTTCGTTCTCGATGTAATAACGAATCTGCAGTTCTTTCGTTCCGAACACCGATAGACGAGCTTATTGAAGAAGTCCATGCTCGACCTCCCTGCGGGAAGGGCTAGGTACAGCTCGTCTAACCCATCGAGCAGGATTATGGATTTATCGAATTCGGACTCTTCTCTTCCTAGGGCGCGCCTTATGTATTCCACGGGATCGTTCTGATGAATGAACTCGTCGGCGTTCAATTCCGATAACGGTATACACATGACGCTGCGTTCCGTGCTTTTGTTTTTCGTCAGCGTGTAGCACAACGCTTTCAGCAGGCTCGTTTTCCCGCTTCCCGCATCGCTCAAAACGGTGAAGCAATTTTCCATGTCTCCTGGGTTTTGGGTTTCCGCTTCGCAATATCTTACAAGCTCTTCTAACGAGTCTTGAATCGGAGAGCAGCTGGAGGATACGGATAGGTCTAGTGCACGTGGTGTGACAAAGACGTTTTGTAGAGACGCCTTTTCCTCGAGGTCGTCCTCAAGATGGAGGGGCTCGGCGAATGCTTCCGCATACTCTCGAGCGCGGTTGCGTACGACGCTGATGCCTTGCTGTCCTCTCTCCTCTTTCCATGGAAGAGAGGACAGCCTATTCTCAACCGCTTTCCTTAACGCGCGTTTCGATTTCCTGGACTTATCGACTAGAGACGAGAAGAGAGACTCCACGCAGGCGGAAAGGCATGCTGCAGTATCGTGTCTGTTGTTCGGTTCGAATATGCGATGGTCGATGGCGGGTATATCGCAGCCAAGTTCGTCGTGAAAAAAGATCACTACTTTCTCCGCCGTGTTCTGCGGATTGAACTTCTTGGCGATCTTTCCTTCGAGCGCCAGGCGCGTGAGCCCCGCGACCATGACCACGGCGTCGGCGTTAACGGCGCAGCTGCCGCTGTTTGTCCGATTCCATAGCCAAGTTCTTGTGGGCGCGGCGTTGAAGCCTGCATCTAGCGCGTCCTGCGTGCTGAGCCCCCATTCTTCCCAGCTTCTTCTCGGCAGCGTCTTTTGCAGTACGCGATACATGTAGCTATTGAGAATAGCGTTTGCTTCGATATCTGTATCGACGGTGTCGCTCATATTGCATTCCTCCGTGATTAAAAGCGTTTCAAAACTTCGCGCAGGCACGCTACAACTCATCCAAAACCATCTGCTCGGTGATGCCTGGTAGCGTGAGATATGTCCTCGTACGGCTCCAATTATCTCATTCAGGAGGTGATGCACCTTGATTTAGATGGGGTTCGCATATTCAGACGGTGATCTGGCAAGACCCGATGAATGTCGTTTAAAAAAACGGCAAAATCGTCGGGCGTTCAAGCTGCCCGCGTTCTGCCGGGAAAGGCAAACGATGTGCGAGACGGCAGGAAACAACAAAATGCCAATACCTGATGGAAATAGCACCCTGCCGAGCATGGCAGAGTGCTATTTGGTTAAGAAGTTCAGAGAGTACGTCATCCCGCAAGACGTCTACTCCGTTGGCGAAGTCGCAAGGCTTTTGCATATCAGTCCCGATCGCGTGAGGAGCTTCGCGAAGCGCGACAACCACCCACTTCCCATCCGCCACTTTAAAGGAGGAGCGCGGGGCTCGTTCGTCCTACGTGATGAGTTGATAGATTGGCTGGTCAAGAACACTATCAGCGCGGTGGACGAGGCGCGCGAACGTCGACGATCGAAATACGAGACCGAGTAGCCATCACGTCGGAAACTGGATTCTTGCCAGCAGCAAAGGAAGCGCCCGTTCGGGCGCTTCCTTTATTAGTTCCTCCGATGCGAGGGCTTGCCGGGGTTCAAAACGCGAGCGTCAGCGAGCCGTTGTTCTCCAAATGCTACAAAGGGCAACGTCATCGACTGCTGTTGAGTGATGGCAGCTGAATGGCAGGCAAGGGAATCGACATGATAGGAGCCAAGATGGGATACCTGAAACAGGATAGCTACACGCCAAATTCCCCAGGCGAGCTGGTGCCACTGTACACCGTGAGCCAGGTGGCGGGTTATCTGGGAGTCCATCCTCACACGATCTACCGGTATTTACAGGAGGGACGCATCAGGGCGGTACGTATCGGGCAGACGTATCGCTTCACCGCCCAAGACATCAATGAGTACATAGCGGAGTGCTCAATCGACAATTCGTAGGAGCCCTTGATGGAGCAAGAGGGCAGAAGGGCTGGAGGTGACGCTTCGCGCTCTCTTCATAGTTATGTGAAGGTTTACGCCTTCATGGGATCGGCGCTTCGGCTCTCCGGGTTGGAATTGCTCGTCTTTGCCCGCATCTTCGGGTTCACGGTCAACGGTCTTCCGTTTTACGAGAGCCGCGCTAAAACGGCAGAGTTCTTCGGAAGTTCTCGTCGTGCTGTCATAGCTGCCGTGGGAAGGCTGGTTGAGAGGGGCTTGATCAAGGAGGTCAGCCAAAAGCACGGCGTCTGCGTCGGCAAGAGCAAGGCGTATGTTGCGGATCTTACGCGAGTGGCCGAAGTTGCGGGAGCCGATGTCGATGCCTCCCTTTTGCCCGTAGACGAAATACGCAGTGAAGAATCTTCACCATTCGACATGCATGAAGGTGAAGAAACGTCACCATCAAATAGTGAAGCCGCTTCACTCGGCGGGGTGAAGAATCTTCACCCTATACCAAAAAGGAAAGAAAACTGGCTATAGGAAACGCGCAATGGGAAATCAGGTTCATTTCTATACGTTGGAAGAGGCGGTAGAGGCCGGCATTCCGTACCAGGAGCAAAGCGAATTCGCATGCGAGTACTGTGCGAAACCGCTCGAGCAGCTCGGGATACTCGGGTGCGATGGCGTCGTTAGGTGGGTTATCCGCAAGGAATGCGGTTGCGAAGGCGCGCGCGTGCACCGCGAAGCGACGAAAAGGAAAGAGGAGCTAATCGAGCGCAAGGAGCAGGAATCGAGATTTCTGCGTGCGGGGATAGCCAAGCGCTATCTCTGCGCTTCGGTCAGCAATAGCGAATCCGTCCGCTACATCGAATCGTTCAGGGTGGGGATTGGGGCAGGGCTCTATTTCGTTGGGGGTGTCGGCTCTGGCAAGACCTATGAGGCAAGCGCGATCGCAAAGTCCTTCATATGGGCGGGATACTCGGTCGTCTTCACGACAACCCTATCGATGCTTGACGCCATCAGGAAAAGCTACGACAGCAAGGGGGATGCGGGCATTGCCAAATTCGTTGGAGCCGATCTGCTCGTTCTCGACGACATGGGCAAGGAAAGCGCCAACAGCTGGGCGCTGACGACGCTCTTTCAGGTTCTGAACGCACGCTACGAAAACTTGCTCCCCACGGTCTTCACGTCTCAGTATCCGATCTCTGCATTGGAGCGGAGGATGTCTCGTGGCGGAGAGCGCGAAAGCGCGCAAGCGATAGCGTCGCGAATCTCTCAGATCAGCAAGGTCGTCGATCTCGGAAATGGTGATCGCAGACGCGGCGGTTAATGGATTCCTCCCCTACAAGGGCTTAGCGGGCAAGAACGCCTCTCTCGCGAAAAGCTTCGCTCGGATCGTCGAGACAATAAAGAAGAGATTCAAATCGGGTGCGACGGCTTTGAGTCGTGGAGCTTCAGGAGGTTTGCCGTGACGGACATCCCTAGATTGCAAAGAGTCGACAAGGAAACCGCAGAAGGGCTTGTTGCCAAGTGCCAGGAGAACGGCTGGCTCAAGCGCGGCGGCTATGCCTGGCAGGACGACCCCTATCTTGGAGAATACCCATACGAATTCGCGAAAGCCGGCAGCGTTGAGGAGCTGCGCGGCTTTTTCGCGCAGGGAAACTTTGCGCTCCGCCAGGGCGTGGTGTACGAGGACCTTGCCTTCGTGCAACAGGTCGACGGCGGAGACGAGTGGTGGACGCTTAAAAGCGACGGCTCGGATTGGATCGACTTCGAGAGCTGGTCCTTCAACGACATCGTGAAGGAGCCAGAGCGGTTCGCGCATGCGATCGAGTGCATGCATCGCGCAACTCCAGAGCAATGCAAGCGTCTCGACTACATGAGCGCTATCCCGAGCATCGAGGACACGGCAAGACGCGCACGGGATTCCATCCCGCAATTGAATAAGACTGCGAACCCGCATTCGCGAAATGCGCGGGCGGAGGTTCGCTGATGCATCTGAGAAGGCGGGTTCATCCCGCCTTCTCTGTTTTGGGAAGGCGACTGGGACAGTTTGTCCCACTGGAAAGAAAGGAAAACCAATGACGAACGACTTCGGCGACGACTCCGGCGAGAAGCTCGTCGACTGGATGATCCGCATCGGCCAGGATGTTGGAGAGGCGGCGATGGTGGCGAGCGGCGAGCGATTGGCTTCGGCATTCAAGCGAGCCCGCGGCGATTGCGAAAACATATCCGGAGGGGAGATCGAGTCCTCTCCGGGTGTCGCGGAATGGGCGAAGCTCGACATGTCGGAGTTCACGGCCCTGCCCGAATACGAGACCATCCGCCAGATCATCGACGAGAAGCTGTCCCGCGAGGGCATCCGCCACGAGTTCGCGCCCATGCCCGAAGGCGAGCACCTCGTCTTCATGGTCGAGGACGCGCCTGCAGTGAACGATGCCTTCAAAGACCTCGAAAAGGCCACTCGGGCCTCTGCCCCGCGTGCGGAAAAAGAGCTCTCGAAGATGCGCGAGCGCGCCAAGGACGAGCCTATAGCCGAGAAGGCCGCGCACGCCAGGGAGGCGTCCTCTCGTCTCGAGGCAGCCAAGGGCAAGGCACGCGATATCTCGCGCGGCGTCGAGACGAGGGCGAAATGAGGCCGCTATCACAAGCTATCGCCGTGTCCGCGGCGAGCATCGCGTGCTTCTGCGCCGGCGACGCCCTTGCAAGCGCAGCGAACGCATCGGGCTTCCCGAGGTGCGACGCTCTCATCCTTCTGTCCGAAATGCTCGAAACGGGGCTCACGTCAGAGCCCATGGCGCTTGCCGTGGGGCTCATGGCGGCCTGCGTCCCCTGGGCGATCTGGGCGCGCAGACTCGTGCGCGCGGGCACGTACCGGCAGGGAGAGGAGCACGGTTCGGCCCGCTGGGGGACGCTCAAGGAGGGGCGCGCGTTCATGGACAGGAAGGATCCCGCCAACAACATCCTTCTCTCGAGGGACTTCGCTCTTGCCCTCAAGCCGAAGCGCTTCGACCTCAAGCACGACCGCAACCGCAACGTATGCGTTCTCGGCGGTCCCGGCTCGGGCAAGACGCGCTACTACGTCAAGCCGAACATAATGCAGAAGAACGCCGACTTCTTCGTGACAGACCCCAAGGGCACGCTTTTGGGCGATGTCGGGTGGGCCCTCGAGGACGCCGGCTACGACATCCGGACCTTCGACACCACCGATTTCTCGCGCTCGATGCACTACAACCCGCTCGCCTACGTGAGCGACCAGGCGGACATCCTCGTCTTCGTCGAATGCCTGATCAAGAACACCACCGCCGAGGACCGCAAGGGCGCCGACCCGTTCTGGGAGAACTCGGAGCGCCTGCTCTACACGGCGCTCGTGGCGTATCTCGTGTACCACGCCAAACCCGAGGAGAGGGGCCTCAACTCGCTCATGCTGCTTTTGAGCCTCGCCGAGGCGCGCGAAGAGGACGAGTCCTACATGAGCCCGCTGGACCTCATCTTCGAGGAGCTCGAGACGGGCATGCGCTTCATGGAGCGGGGGCGCGGGCAAAGCGCGCAAGGGGAACGCCCCTTCGACGACGGAGGCGACTGGGGATGGGTCCGCGTCGGCGAACCCCGCAGCCCCGAAGAGGACTTCGCGCTTTCGAACTACCGCGCCTTCAAGGTGGCGGCGGGAAAGACGCTGAAATCGATCATCATCAGCTGCAACGTGCGCCTCAAGCCGCTCTCGGTCGATGCGGTTTCGAAGCTGATCTCCTACGACGAGATGGCCCTCGACGCGCTCGGCTCGGGCGAGGGCAAGCACGCCATCTTCGCGAGCATGTCGGATTCCGACTCGACCTTCGACTTCCTCTTCGCGCTCCTCATGTGGCAGGCGACGAGCGTCCTGTACAAGACGGCGCTCGCTCGCTTCGGGGGCTCGCTCAAGCGGCCCGTGCACTTCCTGCTCGACGAGTTCGGAAACATCGGCACGGTGCCCGATTTCGAGAGGGTCATCGCAACGGCGCGCTCGCGCAACGTGAGCTTCAGCATCATCCTGCAGTCGGCAAGCCAGCTCGAGCGCGCCTACAAGAAGGAAGGCGCGAAGACCATCCTTGACTGCTGCGACACCGTGGTGTTCCTGGGCGGTAAGTCCACCGAGACCAACGAGATGGTCTCGAAGATGGTCGGCAAGCAGACCGTGAAGGTGCTCACGGAAAGCGATTCGAGGGGCGCGAACCGCTCCACGACCCAGAACTACAACGTGATCGAACGCGACCTCATGACGCCCGACGAGGTGGGCAGGCTCCCGCGCGACGAGTCGATCGTCCTCATCAGCGGGGCCTACCCCCTGAAAGGGGCGAAATACCGCATAGAGGAGCATCCCTCCTATCCGGAGGTCGACCCCGGGCATGCGGGCGCGAGGCACGAGGAGCGTTTCGACTTCAAGGAGTACCGGGAAAGGAGAGGCGGTGATGCGCCCATGAGATGAGAGATGGGACGGCGGGAGCCGACACTCCCTTGACAAGCGCGGCGAGGCCAGCTTCCACACAGGCCAGCCGCGCGCCGTCCCGGATGCAAAGGGGCGCGAGATGCGCTCCGCAACCAATTGTACCAACTGGGGCGGCCCCCTCATAGCTTCGCGCGGCCGCCCCTTTCAAGACACGCAAAGGAGACACGGGATGCTCTCAAACATAATCGGACTCGTTTCCGGCTGCGTCACGTTCCTGGGCGGCTTTCTGGTCGTCTGGGGCGCGGTGTCGCTCGGTCTCGCCATCCGGGAACAGCAGGGAGGAGCCCAGATCGCAAGCGCGATCTCGACCATCGCAGGCGGGGCGATCATCATCGCCGCCGCCATCTACTTCGGCCAGCTCGACACGTCCTGGCTCCCCGCCTAAGGGAAGGAGGATGTGCAAATGCTATCCGTAAGGGTCCAGAAGGACATCGGCGAGTACACCGAGAAGATCGTGGGCAAGCTCTCCGCGCGCACGCTCGCGTGCCTCGCAGGCGGACTCGCCTCCGCCGTCGGAGCCGCGGCGCTCTGCCAGTTCGCCCTCGGCATCGAGGTGCGCGACGCCGCCCTGCCGGTCATGTGCGCGTCGCTGCCGTTCTGGCTCGCGGGGTTCTGGCGGCCCCATCACATGAAATTCGAGAAGTTCGTCCCGCTCTGGCTCGGCTTCCAGCTCGAGGACCAGAGGGTCTTCTACCGCTCGACCCCCGTGCTCGAGGGCGCTCAGCTCGCTCCTGCGCCGGGGAATCCGTCGCGCAAGGCGAGGCGGAAGGCGAAGAGGAAGGGGGCCGAGCTCTATGATCCTGCCAGGTAAGGGCAAAAAGGAGTCCCCGACGGGGAAAGCCGAGCCGCGCAAGGGCAGCTGGCGCGCCCACGGCGCGCACGCCCGATCGGCGGGGCTGGAGGAGGAAGAAAAGAGGGTCGAGCAGGCTGCGCGCCGAAAGAGGCGCGCACGCGCGGAGGCCAAAGACGTGCTCTCGGCAATCGGCTACGACGCAATGTACGCCGACGGGACCGCGCAGGTAGAGGAAGGGCTGTTCAGCCAGACCATCGAGTTCGGCGATATCAGCTACCAGTCGGCGCGGGAGGAGAACCAGCAGTCCGTCTTCGCAGCTATGAGCGAGCTCTACGACTACTTCGGATCGGAGACCTCGGTCCAGCTCACCATCATCAACACCCCCATCCCCGAGCGAGAGATCGGGCGCAAGCGCTTCTTCGAGAAGAGCGACCCGCGCGTCGACAGATACGTCGAGGAATACAACCGCATCCTCAACGACAAGATGCGCGAGGGGGTGTCGAACCTCGTGCGCCACCGATACCTCACCTTCCTCGTGGGAGCGGACGACGTCGATGCGGCTGCGCCCAGGCTCGCGCGTGCCCGCAGCGACTGCATGCAGACGCTCGCGAGGATCCGATGCGAGTCGCGCACGCTCGATGGGCAGCAGCGCCTGGCGCTGTTCCAATCCCAGCTGCGCCCGGGATCCGAGCCCTCGTTCTCGTGGGACAAACTGTCCCACGCGAGCGGGCTTCGAACCAAGGACTTGGTCGCGCCCTCCGTGCTCGACTTCAAGCCCGAGGGGCGCGCGGACTGCTACCGGGCGGACGACGCCTGGTGCCGCGTGCTTGTCTTCCGCGGCTTCGGAAGCGATTTGGAGGACGATTGCATCGCCAACATCGTCGACCTGCCGATGCCCCTGAACGTCACCCTGCACGTTCACCCCATGGGAAAGGCGGCAGCCGTCGCCTACGTGAAAAAGCGCATCGCCTGGATGGACAAAGAGGTCATCGACGAGCAGATGAGTGCGGTGAAGAAAGGGTACGATTTCTCGATACTCCCGCCCGAGCTCTCCCATTCGAAGGAGGAGGCCGAAGAGCTCCTCGACCAGCTGCAGAACAAGAACCAGCGCCTGTTCACCTACACGGGGCTCGTGTTCACTTATGCGGACACGGCGGAGGCCCTCGACCACCAGACCCGCCAGATCATGGCGGCTGCTCGCCAGCGCTCCATCGAGGTCGAGCCGCTGGCGTACCGGCAGCGCCAGGGCATGAACTCGATCCTGCCGCTGGGGCTCAACCATGTGGACGTGTCCCGCTACATGACCACCGCCCAGGTCGCCATACAGATGCCGTTTGCCTCCCAGGAGCTCAACCAGGAGGGCGGCGGCTACTACGGCCAGTCCAAGCAGTCGGGCAACCTCGTCATCTGCAACCGAAAGAAGCTGGCGAGCCCCATGGGCTTCGTCTGCGGCAAGCCCGGCTCGGGCAAAAGCTTCAGCGTCAAGCGCGAAATCATGAACACGATTCTGGCCTATCCCGACGACGAGGTGATCGTCTTCGACCCCGCAGGAGAATATGCGCCGGTGGTGGAGCCCGCAGGCGGGACCTGCATTCGCTTCTCGCCGGACACCGACACGTTCATGAACCCCTTCGACCTCTCCGACGTCGCCGACAAGGCAAACCAGGCGCAGCTCGCCTTCAAGATCGACGCGATACTGGCGCTCTCGAGCGCGACCATGGCGGAAGGGCGAGAGGGGCTGCCCGAGGCGGACAAGTCCATCATCAGCCGGTGCGTGGAGCTCGCCTACATGCGCTGCGAGGACAAGGGCCGCCTGCCCGTGCTGGGCGATTTCTACGAGCTGCTGCTCGACCAGGAAGAGCCCGAGGCGCGCGACATAGCGCTCCGCTACGAACGCTACGTCAAGGGGGCGCTGTCGTTTTTCAACCACCAGAGCAACGTCGGCTTCGAAAACCGCATCACCAACGTGGACTTCAAGGACCTCTCCCAGAACATGAGGGTGTTCGGCATGCTCACCGCCCTCGAGGCGGTTCGCAACCGCATGTACGCGAACTTCGAGCGCGGGGTGACGACCTGGCTCTACATCGACGAGGTACAGAGCCTCTTCGGGCACCCGGCGATCATCAGCTACTTCTCGAAGTTCTGGGCGGAGGGGCGCAAGTTCAACCTGATATGCACGGGCATCACGCAGAACTCGACCTACATGCTCGAGCACGAAGACGCCCGCAACATGGTGCTCAACTCGGACTTCGTGCTGCTCCACAAGCAAAGCCACCTGGACCGGAAAAGCTGGGTGGACCTGCTGGCCCTCTCGGCGCAGGAGGAGGGATACATCGACGACTCCATCAAGGCAGGCGAAGGCCTGCTGGTGGCGGGAGGCGTGCGCGTGCCTCTCAAGGACGACTTCCCGAAAGGTGCGCTCTACGACCTGTTCAACACCAAGCCCGAGGAGATCGCCCAGATAAAGCGCGCCCAGGCGTTCGCGCGCGCCCGGGAGGGCGGCGATGCCTGAGAGCCTGGCGAAATACTCGACCGACTCCGAACGCCTCGAGGCGGCGGGGCGAACCGAGGCCCGCGCGCTTGGCGAGAGCGAGCGTCAGGACGCCTTCTCGGCAGGAATCGTCAAGGACGCGGCCGAACGCGCGGGCGAAGCCCTGGCGACGAGGGACGGGTCTACGGGGCGGGGCAGGGCAGTTTCCTCCAAACCCTCCCCTGCCGGTGCGGAGAAGGCGAAGCCGAAAGCGCATCTTGCCTCGCAAGCCAAGGGTAACCTCAAGCGCGCGATCGCGGACGCCGCCGTATCCGAGGCAGACGACTCCGAGGAGCTCTCCGGCATCGAGCGGGCGAGCGGTGCCGTACGGGGCGCGCGTTCCGTGATCGCACGGCGCGCCGCCTCAAAGAAGGCGCCTGCGGCCTCGAAGGCGAAGGGCCCTCTGAAGGGGGCAGCCAAGCATGCCAAGGCAGGGGCACTCGGGCATGGCGCTGCCGCGAGGGCCCGGCACGCGGCAGCCAGCCAAGCTTCCGCCGGGGCAGCGAAGGCCGCGGCATCCGCCGGCGGCAAGGGCGCGGTCGTGGGCGCGGTCTCGTCGGTAGCCGTCCCCGTGGCAGGCGTGCTCGCAGCGGTCATGGCGTTTCTGCTCGCCGTGCTCGCGATCTCCCAGATAGTGAGCGCGCTTTTCGGCTTCTGGCAAAACGAAGCGTCAAAAGCCTCGCTCGAAGGCCTTCCCCCGTACATAACCTACGAGATGGTCGAGGAGTCGCTCGCCTGCCAGGAGGAGTACGGGCACCCGGCAGGATGCACGCTCGCCCAGATCATCGTCGAGTCTGGGCAAGGGGACCACCTCTCCGGCCTGGCGACCCAAGACCACAACCTCTTCGGCATGAAGTGGTCGAGCTCGTACGCGCTGTGCGAGGAGGTCGCTGGCAAGAGCTCCTGGCGGACCGGCGAGGAGTACGGCGGCGAGCAGGTAATCGTCACCGCCGACTTCATCAGCTTCGTCGGCGACGCCGAGTGCATCCGCTTCAGGAGCCGCGTCTTTCTGCAGGCTAGCCGTTACGCAGACAACGCGCTCATACGCGAGGCGGTAGCGAACCACGATTCGGACAAGATGGCCGAAGGGCTCAAGGACGCGGGGTGGGCGACGAGCTCGAGCTACGTCGAGAGCCTCAAGTCCGCCTTGGAGGCCTACAACCTCTACCGGTTCGACGGGATGAGCGTGGAGGACCTGCAGTCAGGGGCCCTTTCGGCGGACGCGGTGGTTTCCGCAGCCTACAGCCAGCTCGGGGTCCCCTACGTGTGGGGCGGGACGACGCCGGGCGTCGGCCTGGACTGCAGCGGCCTCACCCAGTACTGCTACCGCCAGGCGGGGATCTCGATCCCGAGAAACACCGAAAGCCAGTACGCCCAGGGCAAGAAGCTCTCCCTGTCGGAAGCCCAGCCGGGCGACATCCTCTACCGAACGGGGCACGTCGGCATCTACATAGGGGGCGACCGCTACATCCACGCTCCCCACCGGGGCGAGGTCGTGAAGATCGATAGCGGGATCTCGAGCTTCACCTGCGCCCTGTCGTACCGATAGAAAAGGAGCAAGAAGATGGACAAAAAGACGAAACTGATGGCCATATGCGCCGCAGGCGCAGCGGTGATCCTCATAGGGGCCGGGCTCGCCCGCTGCGCGGCCACGCCCGCAGAACCGGAAGCGGCGGCACCGGCTGCCGAGGAGGCGAGCGCGCCCCTCGTCCAGGAAGGCGAGGCGCTTTCCGACTACATCGGAACCACCTGGGAAAGCGCAGACGGCTCTGCGACGCTCACGCTGTCCGAGTCGACCATCGTGGAGCAGGGAGGCGCGGGCGTCCAGGTCATGTACTACGAGGTTCTCTCCGAGGAGAGCGACGGCGACGGGGTATCGGCGCAGATTTCCTTTACGCGGTCGGCGAGCGCGCCGAGCTCGCAGACCCTGCTCTCGATACGCCCATCGGCAAATGCGGCCAGCCTCACTTGCGACGCCCTCGCGTTGTCGAAGAGCTACCTGCTCGCCGAAGGCGCTTCAACGGGTATCGAGCTGTCCGCGCACTCCTCCGAGCTCAACGAGCTCCTCGGTGCGGACGATTCCGAAATCGCCTCCGCCATAGCGCCTAGGGCGTCAGCTGTATCCCCGACCGCGACGATCGCCACTTGGGACGGCGAGGTCTACATCGACTGCAACGAGGACGTCCTCACGACCACGTTCCATCTGGACGACGCCGCCTCCACCATCGTGCAGCTCTCGCTCGACCGCGCTACCGGGGAGCTGAGCGCGCTATGAGGCGGATCGCGGCCCTCGTGGGAGACGGGCGATTCCGCCTCGCGTTCGCGCTGACTTTCGTGGCGCTCGCCGTCACGTTCGTTCCCGCAGCGCCGGCGTACGCGAGCATCGCGGACGACGTCAACGCGTGGCTCGCGGGGCTTCTGCGCGACGCCTGCAACTGGATGTTCACCAACCAGGTCGCCGTCCTCTCGAGCATCGGCTACGACGGCATCATAGGCGCTGACTTCTCGCAGATGCTCACGACCGCCGGAGACGTGTCCATGTACGACATCGCGCACGGCGTCTGGGACGTCGCGGTGCTGCCCATAGGCTGCGGCGTGCTCAGCCTCGTGTTCACGGTGAAGCTCATCCAGATCAGCCAGCGAATGGACGGCAACGCCTCCTTCCCCGGCGTGAAGGAGGTCGTGTTCCTGCTCGTTTTCTTCGCCGTGTTCCTCTTCCTCATACAGAACAGCTTCGAGCTCATGGAGGCGGTCTACTCGGTGGTCGGTCTTGCCATCGACCGCACGATGGCGCTGTTCGGATCGGGCGGGGCGATGGACCTCACCGCAGTGAACGTGGTCACCGGGGACGACGACGTGCCCGCCCTCATAGCGCTCCTCTTGGTGTCGGTCATCAGCTGGGTCGTGGTGCTCGGAGCCTACATCGTGGCGCTCGTGGTCTGCTGGGCGCGCGCCATCCAGCTCTACATCATGGCCGCGTTCAGCCCGATCCCGCTTTCCCTCATGGCCCTCGACGACACCCGCCAGATAGGAATCGGATACCTGAAGAACTTCACGGCGGTGTGCCTGGCGGGGCTGATCATCCTGATCCTGCTCATAGCCTTTCCGCTCATCTTGGGAGGCCTCACCGGGGCGAGCACCTCGACGGGCACCCCCATCGACGGCATAGCGACGGGGCTCACCTACGCGCTGCAGTACCTGGCGATGTGCGTGCTGCTCATCCTCTCCCTCGTCAAGAGCGGCGCATGGGCGCGCGACATCGTCTCGGGAATCTGATCCGGGAACCGACGTTTTGAAAGGGGGTGGTCGCCTTGGATGGCTGACCGAAACCGAAGGCAAGGCAATCAGGCGGGGCTTCCACAACTACGCCCGCCTAAAGGATGCAAAGAAAGGGGCATGAAATGCCTGAGAAGAAGAACACCTACCTCACGCTCCACAAGAATTTCGTGCGTACCGACATCGAGTACGCCGACCGCGTTACGGGCGAGTCGCGCACCTTCAACTCGGTCACGTTACCGAAGGGCACGGTGATCGACGGAGTGGACGTGAGCTACTACCAGTTCAGCCCGATGTTCGTCAACGAGTCCCGCTTCCGCGGGGAGAACTACCGCGACATCCCGCTTCTGACGGATCGCGAGGTGTGGCTCAAGAAGAGCGTTCTCGACGAGAACGGGCAGCCGATCGTCGACGAGAACGGAAAGCCGGCAAAGGACGTCGTGCGCGTCATGCCGGCGCAGATCAAGGAGGCGCTCGACCGCAGCCGCAGCGAGTACCTGCAGAGCCTCTCGGAGAAGGCGCGCGGCGCGCGCGAGGGCTCGGAGCGCCTGGGAAACGGCGATTCACGCGCCGCGCATAGCCGCGAGAACCTGGCGATGTAAGGGAGGTCGGGAGAAGATGAAAGAGAAAGCGATGGAGCGGATAACCTCCTCGAAAATCGTGCGCGTGGCCATGGCGATGGCCCTTGCGCTGTCCGTCGTCATCGTCCCCGCCTCGGCGTACGCCGCCGGGAGCGTGAACGTCTCGATCGGCCGCGACATCCCCTATGCGGGATACCTCACTACGGATATGAGTGCGGACGGGCAGGTCGCCTACTGCATCGAACCCATGCGCGGAACGCCGGCTGCGGGGTCGTACTCCACGAGCCCTGCCGAGGACCTGGCCGCAGCCATGTGGTTCTCCTTCGGCGCACCCGGCTTCGACGCGTCCATGTGGCCTGCCTCCTGGTACGACGGCAGCGGCATGGACGACGACAAGTACCAGGTCGCGAGCCATATCCTGCTCTCGTATGCGAACCTCGGTTCCGCAGCGCAGGCGACCTACGGCACGAATGCCGATTTCGCCTCCTGGGCGGAGCGCGAGGTGATCGGGGGCACTTGGAGCAAGGTCTGCTCGCGCGCAGGCGAGGTCTCTACCGGGTTCTCCGCCTTCAGGATCGACACGGGCACCGATTCCCAGGAGCTCGCGAGCTTCACCTGGGATCGCGGCGGCGTGAAGATCTCCAAGGTTGACGCGGAGGCGGGCGCATCCGAGCAAGGCGACGCTTCCCTCGAGGGAGCCGAGTTCGCCATCGTCAACGCCTCTGGGATGAACTCCTTCGTGGGAGGGCATAGCTATGCCGACGGCGAGACGGTCATGACCATCTCCACCACCTGGGACGGCTCCGCCTACACCGCGCAGACTGCGGGCGACGCACTCCCGTGCGGCTCCTACCGCATCGTCGAGACATCCGCGCCCGAGGGCTACCTCGCTTGGGGCGGCACGCTCGAGTTCGCGATCGAAAGCGACGGGCAAGTTGTCGACCTCACCGGGGATCCCGTCTCGGACGACGTGATCCGCGGCGGCGTGCAAGTAGTGAAGGCGGACGCCGAGCTCGGCAAGTCTGAGGCGGTAGGCGGAAACGGCCATACAGCAGAGGGTGTCGGCACGACGCTCTCCGGCATCGAGTTCACCATAACGAACGACTCTGCGACCAAGGTCCTCGTGGGAGGCGCCTGGTACGAGCCAGGCGACACGATCATGGCAATCGAGACCGCCTGGAACGAAGAGGCGGGCGCGTACACGGCGCAGACGGCCTCCGACGCGCTGCCCTACGGCACCTACACGATCCAGGAAACCGCGACCAACGATACGTACCTGCTGACCGACGGCGAGCCCAAGACCTTCGAGATCCGCGAGGACGGCGTCATCGTCTCGGCCGATGCCGCTGGCGGTGCTCTCGAGTTCCGAGACCAGGTCGTTCGCAACGACCTCAAGATCTCCAAGAAGGCAGAGGATACCAACGAGAGCCTGCAGGTGCCCTTCGCCATCACCAACGAGGCGACCGGCGAGACCCATGTTCTGGTGAGCGATCGCAACGGCCAGGCTTCGACCGAGGCAAGCTGGAACAAGCACACCGCCAACACCAACGGAAACGACCACCTGCTCGAGGCGGATTTCATCACTTCCGAAATGATGGATCCCGAGGCGGGGATCTGGTTCGGGCTGGGCGAGGACGGATCGGCAGCGCCCGCCGACGACGCGCTCGCCGCTCTTCCCTTCGGACAGTACACTCTCGAGGAGCTTCCCTGCGAGGCGAACGAGGGCTACAGCCTCATAACGAAGACCTTCTGGATCGATCGCGATTCCGGTGTTGCCGAGGCGGTCTGGATGACGCTCGACGACCAGGAAGGACCGAAGATCGGAACGCAAGCGGCCGATGCGGCTGACGGCGACCAGATCGCCCAGGCGGATGAGCAGGCGACGATCGTCGATACCGTCTACTACGAGAACCTCGAGTTCGGCGGAACCTACACCCTTACCGGCACCCTTATGGTGAAATCCACCGGTGAGCCCCTGCTCGACGCGGATGGCAACCCCGTGATCGCCACCAAGGAGTTCACGGCCAACAACACGAACGGCTCGGTCGACATCGAGTTCACCTTCGACGCGAGCCTGCTCGCAGGCGAAGATGTCGTGGTATTCGAGAGCATGGCCAAAGACGGCGTCGAGGTCGCGATCCATGCGGACATAGAAGACTCTGGCCAGACGGTGCACTTCATCGACATCGGGACGACCGCGACCGACGCCTTCGACGGCGACAAGCTCGTGACGGGCTCCGAGGTGCTCATCGCCGATGAGGTCTCCTATGAGGGGCTGACCCCCGGCGAGAGCTACACGCTCGAGGCGACGCTCATGGACGCGGAGACGGGAGAGCCCCTGAAAACCGGCGAGAGTCCCCTCGCATCTGACGTGACCGCATCCATCGAGTTCGTTGCCGAGGCAGCCGACGGCGTTCAGGTCGTAGAGCTCTCCTTCGATTCCGCCGGCCTGGGCGGTCATCGCCTGGTCGTGTTCGAGAAGCTGCTCGATTCGCAAGGATCGATCCTTGCCGTGCACGAGGATATCGACGACGAGGGCCAGTCCGTAACGGCCGTCGAGATCGGGACCGTGCTCGTCGACGCCTCCGACGGCGACCACATGGTCGAGAACGGGATGGTGAGCGTCGTGGACACCGTCGAGTACAAGGGGCTCGTCGCTGGCAAGACCTACACCGCCCACGGCACCATCATGGACAAGGCCACCGGCATGCCTCTCGAGGATTCGGACGGCAACCCGGTGACTTCCACCGCGGAGTTCGTGGCTGAAAGCTCGGAAGGGACTGTAGAAGTGGCCTTCGAATTCGATGCGTCGAAGATTGAGGAGGGGGCTGCGCTCGTGGCGTTCGAAGAAGTGCTCGACGTGAACGGAAACGTCGTCGCCGTGCACCAGGACATCGACGACGAGGGGCAGACCGTGCTCGTCGACAACCCAGAGACTCCTGGCACCCCCTACGACAAAACGGGCAACGATTTGCTCCCTATATGGGTTCTGATCAGCGCCCTGGTCGTCTGCGGGACGGCAGCGGGCGCATACGCGCTTCGCAGCCGTGCCCGTAACGACGCGGCAGGCGCCAAGGAGGCTTCCGACGAGTAACTAGGCTTTCTCGGCTTATAGAGAAGGGCGGGGCGGCGTTAGAGCCTCCCCGCCTGTCATTTTGGAGGCTCCTATGAAGACGAACATCAAGCAGAGGCTTGCCCTTCTGGCATCGATAGCGGCATTGGCTTGCGCTGCGGTGCTGGGAATTTGGCTCTTCGGCGTCCACAGCAGGGCCGTGGACATAGACCCGTCTCCCGTTTCGAACACCCCCTTGGAATGCGAGGCAGACGATGGGTTTCCCATTGTGGACTGGGAATACTGGCTGTCCGTGAACCCCGATATCGTGGCCTGGGTGAGTGTGCCCGGCACGGGTATCGACTATCCGGTGGTTCAGGCAAGCGCCGACGACCCGACCTTCTACCTCGACCATGACGTCTATCGGGGCTGGAACCCCTACGGATGCCCCTATCTCGATGCCGGGTGCGCCGAGCGGGGAATTGACAGCCCGCTCGCGCTCATGTTCGCACATCACATGAACGACGGTAGCATGTTCTCGGCGTTCGCTGGCTATTCCGACATAGGCTTCGCCGAGGCACACAGCGAGATCCTCCTGCAAACGCCCGAGGGCAAGATGCGCCTGAGCGTCATCGCGGCGGATATCGTGGATTCCAACACCGAATACAAGCGTTTGGACTTCGCCAGTACCGAGGATTTCGACTCCTGGCTCGGGAGGCTTTTGGCGGAAGCTGACGTCGTGCTCGATGGGGATATCCGGGCAGAAAGCGTCAAGGCGTTCTGCACCTGCAGCTACGGCAGGTGGAACGGGCACGAGAGGACGATTGTGTATGCGTACGAGAAGGTAGAATAGCGAATCTGGTCATACGCTTCTTCATCGGAGTATCGATGAAGGCGATCGCGACCGCAGGACATGCCTGCATTCAGTCAAGCGGCATCGGGCAAGACCAGCATCGTTTCAAACAAAAAATAGGGCAGAATCGCTTTCACGATCCCGCCCCGCAAACCCGAAGGTTTTTAACTAAGCCCATTATCCAATAGGAACAGGAAAAGTCAAGTTGATGACGGATGTTCCTATGATTCGAACATGTTGAACATGCTGCGTATAGCTCTGTCAAGAAACGCGAACGATGAGGCAAGGACGGTGTTTTTCTTATACCAGCAGCCATGCTCGGCAACTCTGTTCTCGAACAGGGAAAGACGCGAGATCGCGTTCTCCCGGTTAGAGCTATGCACGAAATGGGAATGGGAGAAAGCGAGGACGACAATCTGTTGGATTCGGATGTTCCTCATCTTGGAACGCCTAGAGCGCTTGTTGATCCCCGCTGCCTCGAGTGCGGAGGCGACCTCATTCGGTGTCCTGATCGGCGATTCTGGCGCAATTGCGCTGAATCCGTTGATGATTGCGCTCGAATGTGCAGCTGCGTTTCTCAGGGAGTTCGAGCATCGTAGAAGGTAGTGCTCCCTTCTCATCAATGAGTCGCCCCAACGGTCTGCGCAGAAGAGGTAGAAGTCAGCAAATGCACCGAACGACGACAGCTCCAGGAACACCCATGCCGGCATCTCGTCGATCGGGTAGCGCGCGACGAGGGGTCCGAGGTAGGCGTCGTTCTCGAGTCGGGAGATTTCGCCCTTGCGCCTGTTGCGGTCCGCGTGGTTGAGGTGCGCGAGGTAGTCGGCGAAGATGGAGTAGCCGTCTTCGTTTCGATTCTCGGTTATCTTCCCGACGAGCTTGGTCTTCGCGGCGCTCTCCACGTCGAGCGTGAGCGGCAGAAGGAACCCGCGCAGCTCTTGGTCTATCCCGGCGAGGTCCACCAGGTGCCCGAAGTCGAGCCCGGCGTACTCGCCGTCGTGGGCGCCTCCGATGCGCTTGGGGAAGAGCACGCGGTACGCCGCGAGCCTGAAGTAATGGTCCTGCTCGGAGAGGATGCGCATCGCCTCGCCTTCGCCGCACAGATCGAAGGTCACGCCCTTCGACTTCAGGTGCTCTATCTGCTCCTCGACGGTGAGCTTGGGTTTTCTATTGTCTTCAAGTTTCGATTCGTTCATAGCATGGGACTTTCGTTTTTTCAGAGACCCGCGATAAGGGGCGGGTTTGTCGTTGTTTCTTAATTATCCTTCATTTTGCCTGAGGCGCTATGCTTGAAATGAGAGATTTGATGGTTCTCTCACATGAACCGAAACACGGCTCTGAACATCCAGCGGACGAACGCACCTATTCCTTTAATAATTGTTTTGATCATCTCCGTATCCTTTCATCCAGTCGCCTTCCATGTCGTTCGAAGGTACTTCTTGGGCCGTCTCCGCCTCGATTGCCCGTTCGAGCACATTTGCCGTGATTCCGATAGCTTCGGCCATGAGCACCTGGCTCGCCGCCAGCGCCTCGTCGGCGTTTGCTAGATAGTCGTTCAGCCGCACGATGCGGCCTGCGAGCGATCCTCCAAATCCGGTGAACAGGGAGCATGCGCGGTCCATCCTCGCCACGTCAACGAGTTCTCCGAACAGCCTGGCGAGCACCGCCGAGCCGTCCATGGCAACGCTCTCGATTGCGGCAGTTTCCTTTGGTGTGGCGAGCTGGAACCTCCAGCCCTTCTCGCGCCGCGCTTCGGGAACTTCCTCTCCGTCGGTTCTGTAGGCATCGTTCGCGGCGTAGCAGTGCGCAGTAAGCCAGATGCCGTCTTTTTCGGCGTCTTCGTAGTCGAGCGTGAAGTCGGCGAGCATGCTCTTGCCCGAGAAGGGCTGGGCTTCGGTGAAGCGGTCGGTATCGAATACCTCTATGCGCCCTTCGTAGGCGATCTCTATCCTCATCGAGCCTCCCTCCTATCTCGCTGCCTGACCCGATGCGCTTGTGCTTTCTGGCTCCGTTGCTCCCGATCGTTTCGCCTGAGGGCTCCTTCCGCGTTCTGCGGTGGCCTTTGCCGCTTCGTCTGCAAAGTCTCGGGCAGCAGCCTTGCCTGGGCTATGTACGCCCGCACCTCGCGCAGAGCGTTCGCCTGATCGGCGGAGCCCGCATCGCCACGGGACTCGAGCCTTCTGATCCTCCTGTCGAGGTCCGCGAGGCTGCGGGCGTTCGAGGACATGCAGACCTCGATGGCCTTGGCGAGCCGATCCAGTTCCGAAAGGTCGTTCAGTTCGAGCGCGCCTTCAGCATGGGAGAGTATCTCGCGCGAGGATGCCGGGGTGGGGTGCCAGGCGGCGATCCTGGAAAAGCGCCGCCTGAGCGCCTCCTGGCCGAAGGAGAGCCCCAGCTTTTCTCCGCCGATGCGCCAGGTGGGGTGGTCGGCGAGCGAGTAGATCCAGTCACGCCTCCATGAGCGCTCTGAGTTCTGCGCGACATCGACTTCCAGCGTTTCGAGCACTGCCATGAACTCGTCCTCGTTTCGGGCGAGTGCCTTGGCTACCGTCACGCGGCTGCGTATGTCCGAGACCCAGGAATAGCCGCCCTCGCTAGCGATTTCCTTTTCTGCGCGGCGGATGTAGGTCTTCTGCATCGTGACGGGCGTTTTCTTGCGTGCCGGCCCCTCTTCGCATTCCCTCACGATCTCGTCCCTCATGAACCGAAGCCCCCGCTCCTCGGCGAGGTCCTGGAGGCTGCGGTTGAGCTCCAGCGGGTCGGGGGTCTGCAGCCGGCGCTCGGTTACCAGGTTGGTGTTGTTGACGACGATGTGCGCGTGCGGGATTCGGTTCTCGTTGTCGTCGTGAAGGACGATCGCCACCTCGAAGTCGCAGAAGTGCTTGAGCGCCCAAGCGCTCGCGATCTCCGCGACCTGGTCTGCGGTCAATCCGTCTTGGGGGTCGGGCGACATGACGAAGTGCTTGAACGTGCGGGCCGGTTTGCCGCGGTACGGCGTGTCGTTGCCGCAGGCGTGCCTCGTCGCGTCCATCGACTTCGCCCAGTCGAAATCCCCCGGGGCTTCAGAGACGTCCTCGAAGACGCGCTCCTCCTGCCATGCGAAGTTCATCGTCAGAATCTTGAGCGCGCGTCCCCCTTTCTCGAGGTAGCGCTTTATGCCGGCGCACCCCGTGTGCCCGGCTATGGGCTTCAGGAGCGGCATGCTAATCGCCCCCGACTATCGCGCGATCCTCGAGGGCGTCGAGCTCGCTCGCGATCTCCGAGCGGCCCTCTTCGACCTGCGCGAGCAAAAGAGCGCACTCGTCGAGCTTGCCGGATATCCACTCCAGGTCCCCTCGGCCGTGCTCGAGGGCGAACTTTATGGAGTTCAGGGCGTGCATGCCCTGGTTGTAGTGATGTCCCCACTTGACGAGCTCGCGGGAGAGCTTGCGCATGGAGCGCCCGTCGAGCAGCACGCCGCCGCGGTCGGCGTTCGCGGCGTCGTCCGCGATCAAGCGCGCGACGTAGCGCAGGTACTCGGAGCGCGTGAGCTCCTCTTCGTCGGCGCGCTCGCAGACTGCGCGGAAGTCGGCGTCGCTCACGCGGGCGGTGAGCACGTTGTCGTATTTCAAGACCTTCGTCATCTTCTCGATCCTTCGCATCCTTCGCCGCGCGGACGTCGTGGAAGCTTGCGCGGCGTGTCTTCTCAGGGGCGCGGGGCATCCCCCGCATGGCGGCATTCGCGCATCTCCGCGCTGGCGTGACCCTCCCCTTGCGCCGCCTGGCGCAGGGACGGGGCGGGGCGGCGCATTCGGGTGCCTGGGATGCCGCCTCCTATCTCGTGTATACGAGATAGGCTACTTGCTGGAAACGGCGCAGGAGCCCCAACGGGGCGCCTGCATGGGGCTAAATTCGTCCGAGGAGCCTGTCGGCCATTCCCGCGATATCCTCGAGCGCCTGCCTGTCCAGCCCGCTCGGTTCGCCCAGCACTTTCGATTCGTAGCGCCTGAGCGCGCGCAGGGCGCTTCCGAGCGGTGCCGAAGGTTTCTGCTCTTCTTCTTGACGCGGTTTCGCGCTCGGCTCGCTCGTCGCTTTCCTCAGGAACTCCGTCGTCTTCTTCTTGTCGAGGGGATGCTCCTTCCACGAGGAGAAGAGCCGTTCCTGCTCGTCGGGTTCCATTTTCGCGAGGGCGTTCACGGCGTCTGCCGAGAGCGAGTCGGAAAGCGCCGCCTCGCGCCACCCCGCGACAAGATCCTCTTCGATCTTGCGCGCCAGCGACTCCTGGCGCTGGATCGTCTTTCCTGACACCTTTCGCCCTGTCTGCTCCGAGATGATCGCCGCCTTGATGTCTTCCGTGCGCATGCCGGAAAGCTCGGGATTTTCCACCCGCATGCGCTCGACCTCCATCCCGAGAGCGCGGCTCGCCGCTGCGCGCTCGGTCACGGTGAGGTTTCGCACGAAGTAGTTGGCGGCATGGAGCAGCATGACCGACTGCTCGTCGGAGATGCCGCGTATTATCCGGCAGGGGATCTGGGCGTACCTCTCGTCCTCTTCGGCGAGCATGGCGTATGCCGCCTTCCTGCGGTGCCCGCTCACCATCTGCCAGCTCCCGTCGTCGAGCTTGCGGACGAGGGGCAGGTCGGTGAGACCCTCTTTCTCGATGCTCTTCGCGAGCTGCGCTATCCCTGCATCGTCCATCGAATAAGCCGTGTTCTCGGGATGGTCGGCTATCTCGCCGACGGGGATTCTCTCGATAGGGTAATCGCTTCGAGTGGCCGCGTTCTTGTCGAGGAGACCCGAGATGGTGAACCCCGATGCCGTTGCCCTAGCCATGGAGCACCTCCTCTGCGAGCCTCTCGTAGTCCTTCGCGGGACGGCTGTCGGGCTTGAACGTCGCCACGGGCTGCCACTGCCAGCTTCCCTCGCAGACCTTGGAGCTCGCGTGGATGACGGTCTCGAACTGGTTGTCGGGGAAGTAGGAATCGAGCACCTCCGCGCCGGTGGCTTCGGCGTTCGTCATGAGCCCTGGAACGCAGGTGCGCAGGATCTTCCATTTTGGCGTGGGCACGCGCAGGGCGTCGGCGATGGACTCTATGGCATTGACCGTGAGCGCGGTGCCCCGCATCACGGTGGAGTCGAGCTTCACCGGCACGACGACCATTCCGTCTCCCGCTGCTGCGAGATAGGCGCTGAAAGCGAGGCGTTTCATGGTGGGGCTGCAATCCAGTATGCAGATGTCGTAGAGCCCCGTGCAGTCGTCGAGCGCGAAACGCAGCCTCTGCTCGCGCAGGAGGAGCTCGTTTTGGTCGACGAGCTCGATGGTCGAGGGCACGACCGAAAGGCCTTCCGTCCCGGTTTCGAAGGCGATGTCCTCCACTGCCGCGTTTGCGTAGAGGAGCTCCACCGCGCTTCGGCGCTCCTGCACGGCCTTGTCGTAGAGATCGAAGTAGTCGGTAGCGGACGCCTGCGGGTCCAGGTCGACGAGGAGCGTTCTCAGGCCCCGCTTTGCGTAGATTGCGGCGAGATTGACCGCAGTGGTGGTCTTGCCGACCCCGCCCTTGTAGTTCGATACCGCGATGGTTCGCATGTCTTCTGCCTCCTTTGCATCCTCAGATGCCGCCGTGTGATGTGGAAGGTTCGGCGGCATCCGCGTTTCGTATACCCAGTATACCCTAAACCGTTCGAAAACGAACGGTTTAGGGCGGGAAAGGCAGCTACTTGCGGCCAACGATCAGGACGGATTTCTCTTCGATGCGGTTGTTGGGGTTCCATGACCAGTCGCCGTCGTGGTCGTAGCGCGCCACGAGCGGCGTCCCGTCATCATCGAAGGCGACCACCGGGTAGGTGGAGTACTTGCCGTCGATCCCTCGATCCCACACCTCGTCGCCGAGCTCGAGTTCCGAAGTCGCCACCTCTGTGGAGTCCAGCAGCGCGCCGAGTCTCTCGGCTTCGGGCATGGACTCATCGAGCGCGCGGAGCATCCCGTCGAAATCGTGCTCGTCTTCCTCTACGAAACCCTCGTACGGGAGGATGCGGTCGACTATCTTCCATCCGTCGACGACGTAGATCCCGTTGTCTCCGGGGTTCATGCGCCTGTCGTCGGAGTAGGGCGCTATGCCCACGCTCAGCGTTCCGCCGAAGAAGTTGCCGACGACCTGGCAGAGCCTGGCCCATCCGTAGCTGTCGGAGCTCGGCGCGCGGTAGCCCTTGAGCTCGCAGTACCTCAGCAAGGGCTCTACGGTGTCGCGCCCTCCGTTCCAATGCAGGTACAGCCCGATCTTGCGTTCGGGGGTGGTGATGACGGCTCGGTTTCCCATGATGCGTTCCTTTCTGCGAAGATGTGAATCGGTTGGTGCGCCGCCTCGAGCCGGTGCCCGAGGCGGCTTATGTCGAATCCGGCTAGACCCGGAGGTCCTAGTCGGCCTGGCCGGCGGTAAGCCCGCACCCGAGGCAGTTGATGTGGTGCTTCAGCAGCGCCCGGCTTTCCGAGAGGATCATCATCGCGATGCTGTCGAAACGTACCGGCATGTCGACGCATCCCTCGTCGTCTGCGTGCTCCGAAAGCCAAGCTGCCGCGGCGATCTCCCTGCGTTCGCGAGAGCCCTCGTTGCCTTCTTCGGGCATTCCCTTGTCGAAGCCGTGCCGTGCGTAGACGTCTACGAAGACCACGGTGTCGTCTTCCCTTGCCACCAGGTCGAGTGAATTTCCGCCTTCGGATTTCCAGTTGCTCTCGATGACCTCGTATCCGCGTCGCTCGAGAAACTTCTCCGCTGCCTTGATGGCTTTTTCCTTAAGTTCGGACATGATTGACCTCCTTGGGTATCGGCGGTTCGCCCCTTTGGCCTTCCGCCTTGTGAAGCGAGGGGCGCATGGGTTCTGCCGCGGGCGCAAGGGAGGAAAGCGAAGGAGGGCTTGGAAAGAGATTCGCTCCGGTGTTTTTCGAAAAGTTTTGCCTGCGTCAAACGGTCTTTTTCAGGGAAAAGTTTTCGGGAAACATCGCTGGCCCTTGCGTCGGCGGCGGGTTCCGTGCGGCAATGCGCGTGCAAGGCAGGTGGCGAAGGGGCACTGGCGGTCGAGGAGGCATCTTGCGAGCCTGAGGAAATTTGCAAAGGAGGCGGGAAGTCGATTCGAAGTAGCGGATTTCACGGACGGCACCATGATTCGCGAAGGGGGATTGCTGATCTCGGCGGAAATGCGAAAGCCTTCTATCGTAGCCAGCAGATCGCGGTTCTCGGCTGCTACGGATGGCAGAACATGGAACATTGCGGTTCGCGAGCGCAATTTGAGGAGCGCGCCTTTTCCCATTGCCGTCATTCGTTCGATTGCGATTGAGGGAATGTTGCCGCCCTGTCTGCTTGCAAAGGAATTCATATTTGAGTCTTGATGGACCCACTCCATCGTGTTGCGAGCTTTTTTGAACAGAGTATTCAAGAGAAAACGCTGTACTGAGTTGAGTGAGGACATCGGGCAACCTGCCTTCGCCCCCTCCCTCCTCTCTAAAGATATTGAATTGACGCATATTTCAAAGCGCTACATAATGTTAGTGTAAGAAAACATATACGGTGAAGTAATGAGAGGAGTGTTTTCTTTGGCCAAACATCCTGAACACGTGCTCCTCGAGGGCGTTGTTCCCTTTCCCGAACATCTTGCTCAGCTTTATCGAGAAAAGGGTTACTGGAGGGGCGAGACTATTGCTGACATGTTATTCAATAGTGTCGAACGCTATTTTGATCGTATTGCGGTGATTGACGGTGCCGAAAGCGTTACTTACGCGCAACTAGGCCAGAGGGTTCTTTCCCTCTCTCGAGGGTTTCAAGAGTTGGGTATAGGTCGTTTCGATAGGGTAGTTGTCCAGCTTCCAAATGTTGCAGCTTATTTTGAAGTGGTGTTTGCTCTGTTTGAACTGGGCGCAGTTCCGGTATTTGCTTTAGCTGCACACCGAAAGGCCGAAATAGAATACTTCTGCAGTTTTTCAGAAGCGAAAGCATACATAACCGTCGATAAATATGGGGGCTTTGATTACGAGGCCCTATCCGTAGAAATTAAGGCAGAGGTTCCCACGATAGAAAACGTCATCATCGTCGACGTGAGCAACGGGTTGTCTCGTTTTAGCCAGCTTTACCAAGAGCCTCGGTGCCATGAATTATACTGCTCACCAGCAGATGTGGCTTTCCTTCAGCTTTCTGGTGGCACCACAGGCAAGCCAAAGCTCATTCCTCGCACTCATGATGATTATTTGTACACCGTTCGTGAATCTGCTCGAATTTGCGGGCTGTCTTCTGGCAGCGTTCACTTGACATCTTTGCCGATAGCTCATAACTATACTATGAGTTCTCCAGGGATTTTGGGGTGTCTATTTGCTGGTGCGACTACTGTTTTGGCGCATGATGGAAATCCCGAAATCGCATTTCCTCTCATCGAGAAGCATCGAATTACCAGTGCCTCCCTTGTTCCTCCTGTTGCCTTGCTTTGGCTTAACTCGCCTTTAGTGGGTGAATTTGATCTATCCTCACTTGCTGTTTTGCAGGTTGGAGGAGCAAAATTGAGTGAGGAAGCGGCGAGACGTATAAAGCCTGTTCTTGGGTGTCGGCTTCAGCAGGTTTTTGGAATGGCCGAAGGGCTTGTGAATTACACCAGGCTTGACGATGAAGACGAAGTTATTGTAACCAAGCAAGGATTGCGCATTTCGCCCGACGATGAAATTCTGGTAGTAGATGATGACGGGGTGCCGGTTCGCAATGGCCAAGCCGGAAATCTTCTCGTTCGGGGTCCATATACTATTCGGGGGTATTACAAAGCGCTCGATCAGAACAAAAAGGACTTTAGCCCAGAGGGATTTTATAGGACTGGTGACGTGGTCATCAAAGATGATCGCGGGTACTTGACGGTGGTTGGTCGCAAAAAGGATCAGATCAACAGGGGAGGAGAGAAGATAGCTCCATAGAGTTCACCTCCTTCCCGCGTGGAGTAGAGGACGGGAGTTAAGGGCTTGTCCTCTCTGCCCCTTTCGCTCCGTACCCGTTCGGGAGATGGCTCTTGAGTGCGCTTTTCAGAAAAAAGTTGAAAAAAGCAAAATGCGCCCGTCCGCAAGACGCGGACGGGCGCAAAGGAAATGTAAGCAGTAGCTAAATGTATTGACAGTTCACATTCATAGCCGGAATATCCCGCTTGCGGAGCATAGCTTTTTTTGACCGCAAAGCATTAGGCGGGTTACAGTAAATAAAAATGGACACGGCGATACCTCCCCGATACCGCCGTATCCTTAAAAAAGGGCGACTTTAATACACTACCCGCAATCCATTCTATAATAGGGAACAGCGGCTTTTGCGCAATATTAAATAAAAAAGCCGATAACACATAGGTTTTTTGACCTAATGCGTTATCGGCTCTGCGTCTATGCGTCTGGCACTTTTAATCATTTTTTTTGAATTTATTATATGTGTTAGCTAACTGTCCACAAGCCGCGTTAATCTCTCTGCCATGAGAAACTCTCATAGTAACTTCAAGTCCTGCTTGCTCTAATTGATGTTTGAATGCAACTATTTCCCGTTTCTGTGGTGCTTTAATTCTTGAATTGCTTGTTGGGTTGTATTGTAACACGTTAATCATAACTTTTTTGCCCCGAAACCATTTTGCAAGTTGTCTTACATCTGAGGGCCGGTCATTTATACCCGGTAAAAGCAAATACGCAAAGACAATTTTGCGATTATGCCTTTCAGAATAGGATAAGGCTTGCTTAACAACATCTTCAATAGCATATATGCGCATGTGAGGAATAATACGATTTCTTGCAGATTGTGTTGCTGCGTGTAAAGATATTGTCAACTGAATTTTAAGATGTTCCTCGCGCAATTTTTTTAATTGATCGACCGGACCAACTGTTGATATGGTAATGCCGTCGGTTGGAAAGTTGAGCCCATATCTATCTCGGAGAATATGGATTGCTTTTATCAAGTTGTCATAATTGAATAAAGGCTCTCCCATACCCATAAAAACGATACGGTTTACTTTTCGACGCAACAATATAATCTGTTGTACGATTTCTGACGATGTTAGATTACGAACAAAGCCATTTCGCCCGGACTCACAAAAAATACAACCAACAGGACAACCGACTTGTGTGCTCACGCAAACAGTTCCACCATCTCGCCGCTTGATAAAAACCGTTTCAATGTATTTGTTGTCTTTCAGTTCGTAAACATACTTTTCAGTATCACTGCTTTTGCAAATATTTTTTACCAACATTGATAGATTTTTTTTGCGTGGTAATTGCTTATATAATTCTTCATATAAGGCTTTTGCTTCATTCTCGCCAATAACTTCCGACATTTCTTTGTAAGTAAATCCGTATGGATCATTCCGTACTTCCGCAGGCGTATATTTAGGTAAACGTTTCATTTTTATATCCTTTCTTCTAAATAATAAAAGTTTGTTTTTCTGTATTTTTGATTACAATCTCTAATTTTTCTACATCAATGATATGCGTCAATTTGCATTTAGGGCAGAAAAGAGGAAAATCTTTTAATACAGTATTATGAAATACTTGAACTCTCGTCTTTCCGTTACAAATCGGACATTTTATCCAATATTTTTTAAGCATTATATTTCACTCGTCCTTTTTACACAAAAAAATGCAGGTCAATCCTCAACATGAGCATTGACCTGCATTTATAATGCACAGAGCAGTACAACAAAACTAAGGCATAGCTTGCACTATGTCTATACTATATCTATACGTCGTTAGTTTTTTGTATAGCATCCGCAAAATAAGCATGACAAAAAAGCCCATGTTGAAAATGGGAAAATCCTTTTTTTCAATGCTTATCTAATACGCATGCTATGCAACATAAACGCCGCCTCCTTTTACATAAATTTTATTTTATCAGAAAATCAGTCTACTGTCAATACACAACAGGAAGTATTTAACCTAATGATATGAATTGTGTGGACATATCCAAAAAGAAAGGTGAACTGTAAAATGTAACAGGGTGAATGAAAATGGCAAAAAGACCCGTACCATTGTACGACTTTAAGGCTTTCGGGGCAGCTATAAAAGCCGCGAGAAATGAATACGGCGAGAGCCGCAAAAAGGTAAGCGACGAGTTATATATTTCCCCGCGCTACCTTGCGAATATCGAGAACAAGGGACAACAGCCGAGTTTACAGGTATTCTATGACCTTGTAACCCGGTATCATATTTCGGTAGATCAATTTTTCTTCCCGAACAGCAATGCGGAGAAATCCACCGGGCGGCGGCAGCTTGACGCGCTGCTGGACGGTATGAGCGATAAAGGCATACGGATTGTAACCGCAACAGCAAGGGAGATAACGGAAGTCGAAAAAGCAGAGGATTAACCTCACAATATGAGAAATCGGGAGATTGCAGCGCATGGCGGCTGCAATCTTTTTTTGCGTCCAAAATCAAAGGAACGCGCAACAAATACCGCCTTTCGGTGGGGGTATGGAGTAGATAGCAAGCACAGCAAACGAGTACCCGTTTGCGGAAAATGCTTGTTGGGATAATCCCAAACCCTTATACCGAAAGGCGGTGCGGAAATGGAAAACCGAAAGAGAAATATACAGATGAAGTTTTACGTTACGGAAGAAGAAAAGCGGCTGATCGACGAGAAGATGAAGCAGCTTCCCATAAAGCAGTATGGGGCATACTTCCGTAAAATGGCGATAGACGGGTATATTCTTGTCGTTGACCGAAGCGACACAAAAGCATATATCCGGGAACTGCAAGCGGTGAGCCGGAACATCAACCAAATTGCAAAACGCGCCAATGCGACGGGGACGGTTTACAGGCAGGATATAGAGGACATTAAAAAGGCGGTGGACGAGATATGGCGGTTACAAAGACGCACCCTATTAAATCAACCTTAAAGGCTGCGATAGACTATATCTTAAATCCCGAAAAGACAGACGGGAAGCTGCTTGCGTCCTCTTTCGGCTGCGGGCTGGAAACCGCCGATATTGAGTTTGCATGGACGCGGGAAGCTGCCGGAGATCGCGGCACACATTTATTTCTGCCTGGATACTTGGTCAGCTCATCGACAGCGCAAGAAATGGAACTCGCATTGACGGCAATCTCGCATGGGTTTGTCTTGCGGCAATTGCCGGATGCGTTGCTGTGCACTTTGCGCTTTCTTATGCGAAGGCTCGTATTCAAGAAAGCATCGGATACGAGCGTGCTGCAGAGACGCGGCAGGAGGTCGGCGATATTCTCAAAAGGCTTCCCTTGGGCTATTACCAACATACTTCAACAGGGGACATTCTTTCGACGGTGACAACAAATCTCAACACTTTGGAACTCGAGGGCGTTCGTCAAGTGGATGCAGCTTTGGGAAGCTATATAGCGGCGGGCGTGATTACCGCTTGGCTTTTCGTCGTGAGTCCTCTTTGCGGGATTGTGGCTCTTGTGGCAATAGGGGTTGCTATACTTACCCTAGTTGGCGTCAATAGGATGTCGGCTCGCCGCTCACCCGCCGCCAAAACCGCGACCGAGCGGCTGTCGGGAGCTACGGTGGCTCTTTATAATGGATTGGGAACTGCGAAATCTTACGGCACAAGTCAAGCTGTTCGGAGGCCATTTGACAAGGCTGTGGAGGAACTCAGGCGTGCTCGTATCGATATTGAGTTTGGCTACACTCCTCTGAACGTATCACATAAACTCATTTTGGAAATTGCATCGGTGATTCTCGTCTTGGTGGCAACGGCGGGGCTTGTTTCTGGCAGTCTTGAATTGTGGGTATATCTGGGAATCGCATTCTTTTCGACCACCGTCTTTAGCGGCATTGGGCGATTGACTGATTCTGCGCATATGTTTGCGGATCTCAATGATTGCTTGGAGAGGGTTGAGGCTCTTGCAAGTGCCACCCCTATCGATCGGGATGGAAAAGATATTCGTCTCGATCGATATGACATCGAATTCGATGATGTGTCGTTTTCGTACGGGGATGGCAATGGCTGCGAACGCCAAGTAATCCATGGAGTTAGCTTCAGCGTGCCCGAAGGAAGTACGTGCGCCATAGTCGGGCCTTCTGGCTCGGGAAAAACAACATTGACGAGCCTTATGGCCCGTTTTTACGATGTCAGTTCAGGGGCGGTAAGAATCGGTGGCCGCGATGTCCGCGAATTGACTTGCGACAGTCTTCTTTGTAATTTCTCAATGGTGTTTCAAGATGTTTACCTATTTAACGACACTATTGCGGCAAACATTGCTTTTGGAGCCGAAGGCGCAACGAGGGGGGAAGTTGTTGAAGCGGCCAAGCGAGCTTGTTGCCATGATTTCATTTCCGCACTTCCCAATGGCTACGATACCGTTGTAGGCAAAGGCGGCAATACTCTCTCCGGAGGAGAGCGTCAAAGAATATCGATTGCGCGCGCCCTGCTCAAGGATGCTCCCATAGTGGTGCTCGATGAAGCGACGGCGTCTATCGATCCGGAGAATGAACGCCAAATCCAGCATGCGCTTGACGAGCTTACTCGAAATAAAACGGTTGTTGTTATCGCGCATCGGCTTGCGACAATTGAGAACGCGGATCAGATTCTGGTCGTCGATGACGGGAGGATAGTCCAAAGGGGCACGCATGCCGAGCTTGCGGCCGAGCCGGGCGTCTACCAGAGGTTCGTCGCCATCCGGAAAGAGGCCGAAGGCTGGAAGATATGACGCGCTCCATCAGTTGGGGCGCGATGCTCGCATGCTGCGCGGTCATGGTTTGCGAGGGCATCGACCTGGTCGTCTACGGCAACGTGATGCCCTCGCTCCTCGAGGACGGCTCCATGTCGGTTGACAAGGCCGCGGCCGGCAACGTCGGCAGCCTCGTCTTCGCCGGAATGTTCGCGGGCGGCATCGCCGCGGGCAGGATCGGCCTCGACCTGGGTTTGAAGCGCGTCGTCGTCTCGGGCGTGGCCTGCTTCAGCGCGGCGACGCTCTTGTCGGGCCTCTCTCCCAATCTGGCCGCGTTAGCGGCCTCTCGGCTCGTTGCCGGCGTCGGGCTGGGGTCGTCCTTCCGATCGCCCTCTCCGTGGCACGGCGGGGCGTGGAGGGCAGGGAGGCTCCCTTGGCCATAAGCGTGGTCATGTCGGGCGTCCCGATCGGGGGGCGGTCGATGACTGGGATCGTCGACCGATAGGATTCCCTCGGCGAACCGCAGCCATTCGTCGGGACGGTAGACGGCGAGGGTGCCGTGGTCGCATCCTGCTGCCTCGCGGACCCTGCAGGAGGGTTTCGCCCGGGTCAACGGCGGACAGGGCAGCGCACCTTTTTGCCCTCGATTAGACCGTAGGGCATTTATTCCCGAGGAGGCGGAATGCAAGGCGCGCAGGTGGACGTAGCGGGAGGGTTAAGGCCTTTCTGCTACGTCTTGCTTCGGGACGCTGAAATCCATGTATCATATCTTGCCATATAATAAGAACATATGTTCGTTATCTATATGAGAGGAATGAAATGGCGATTCCAAAAAGAAAGTCCTTGGCAGGTACTTGCGGCATTCCGCAGGAGAAAGATCGCGTCTATGTGAAAACCTTCGACAAGGACGGACTCGAAAGAACGTACCCTCCCGATACCGTTCCCAAGAGGATATCGGCTTCTTTCTTAGGAACCTGGGACATCCGGGCATCTTCTTCTCGCAGGGAATTCGGGAGGGAGATATTCGGGAACCTGTGCGTTCATGTCACTGTGACGGTGACGGGAGGGCAACGCGATCTCTGGTGGGAGCACGGCGATTGGTTTGTTTCCAAAGGAGCTTTTCGGGTTCGCTCATAACGAGAACCTGGTATATGCCAGCACCATCCTGGTGCTCTTATCATGCGTTTGTTGATCATGCCCGAGGCCTCTCTTCGCATTGCGGTATTGCCTGTATTGCGGCACCGTCCCGGGGTGCATGCGTCATGGAGAACGGAAGAACAGACTGAGTCGTTATAACCGCTAAACCTCACCCATCGTTTAGCTTCGACTCATCTTTTCGATGATATTTGCCTCCGTATCGAGCGGAGATTCGGGAAGCTCGTCGCCGAGTTCGCAGAAGATGTCTGTTAGAAGCTTCACGCGCTGCACGAGCGATTCGTCCATGTCACCTGCGCGCCTGATGCGCGAAAGTTCCACGTAGACTTTCGCCATCGCGTCCTTCAACGCCTTGTACGTGCGGCTGTTGGGGCGAACTACAATGGATGTGTCGGTGAGCTTGGACATGATGTAGTCCTGCTTGGTCATGTCCGCGGCCTCTGCGAGCAAGGTTATGGCATCGTTTTCTTCGGGGGTCGCCCGAAAAGCTACCGTCTTGTTGCGTATTCTTCTCTCGTTTGGGCAGGGCATCAGAGATCATCTCCTCTCGATTCGTTGAGCGCCGTTGCCATGTCCTCCTGCACGCTGGGGAAGAGGTGGGCGTAGCGGAAGGTGACGTCGATGGCCTCCTGGCCCAATCGGTCTGCGATCGCGAGGGCGGAGAACCCCATGTTGATGAGCAGACTCACGTGGGAGTGGCGCAGGTCGTGGATTCTGATCCTCTTCACGCCGGTCGCAGCGCATCCCCTCTTCATCTCGTGCGCGAGGTAGTGCTTGGTTACCTTGAACACGCGCTCCCCGTTGCGAACGTCCTGGCGGCTGTCCAGGTACTCCCTGATCTCCTCGTTGAGGAACTCGGGTATCTTGATGGTGCGCACGGATTTCGGCGTCTTCGGGTCGGTTATTAGGTCTTGTCCGTCGAGCCTCTGGTAGGACGACGTTATCCGCATCTCCATGCTGACGAGGTCGAAGGACTCGGGGACGAGGGCGAGGAGCTCCCCGACGCGGATCCCGGTCCAGTAGAGGATCTCGAACATGATGAAGGATCTCGGCTTCTCCATCATAGCCTCGGAGAACTTGAGGTACTCCTCCTTCGTCCAGAAACTCATCTCCCTGGCTTCCCTCGCGCCTATCTTCATGGTCTTGACCGCGGGGTTTGGGTTCAGCCCGTAGTACCTCGATGCATGATTGAAGATGGCGTTGAGCTGGTTGTTGATGGTTCTGAGGTAGGTGGGAGAGTACGCCTCTCCGTTCGAGCGCCGGCTGTTAATCAGCTTGTTTTGCCATTGGATGATGTCTATGCCGCGGATGTCCTCCATCCTCATCTGGCCGAAGTAGGGCTTTATCTTGGTGTCTATCATGTGCTGCTTCGTCGCCCAGGTCGTCTCGCGCAGCCTCGGCCGCATGTCTTCCTCGTATATCTTGAGGAAGTCGTAGAACTTCATTGCCATGGACTGGCCGCGCGTCGCCTTGTAGTCGCGCTCCCATTCCTCCGCCTTACTTCTGGTGGCGAAGCCCCTTCTGAACTTGTGGAGCTCCCTTCCTTCGGCGTCCTTGCAGCGGAATTGTACGGTGTAGGTTCCGTTAGGCGCTCTCTTAACGGTCATCCCTGTCGCCTCTTTCGTCTCCGCTGCCGAAGAACACTTCCTCGAAGTATTCCTTGCTCACGCGTCCCGCGATTGTCTTGCACCCCCGCTTGGCCATATCAACGTTCAGCTCCCGGATGACGGTGTAGGCGGTGGTCGTGGAGACGCCGAGCCTCTCGGAGACCTCCCTCGCGTTGAGCATCCTTTTCTGATCTTGCATGTTCATCCTCCTAAACAGTTCAAAAACGAACGGTATAGGGAGATATTATACGTTCAATATCGAACGGTCAAGATAAACCGTTCGACATCGTGCTATCCTTGTCATATCGAAGGATATATCCGGAAACGCAAGGAGATGCGCCTATGAAGACGGGCGAGCTGATACGCAAATACCGCAAGATGCGTGGGATGACGCAGATGGAACTCGCACGCGAATGCGGCCTTTCCGACTCGGCCGTCAGGAACTACGAGCTCGGCAACAGGAAGCCGAGCGGAGCGCATCTTGAGATGATCGCCGAAGCGCTCGAGGTCGCCCCCGAAGCCCTCCTGGAGATAGAGGCAAATTCGGCCCGCATGGCCCTTGAGTACCTCTTCAGGATCAGCGAGGAGCTCGGCCTAAGGCCAGCGCGCGACGAGGAGGGCGGGGTGATCCTTTCCGTCGACCCGTCCTCGCCCAAGTCGCCGAAGCTCTTGGCCGCTCTCGAGGCGTGGATGCGCCAGCGCGAGATGCTTGATGCGGGCGACATCTCCCAAACCGAATACGATGCCTGGCGCATCGGCTCCGGATCCCTAGATTTGTAATCACCCGGCCTTTTTCGGCCTTTCTCGGAAAAGGTCTGTAATCACTGATTCGCAAGGGCGTTTTGTAAGCGTCCTTTGGAGTAGTTTCTGCTCGTTTTTTCGCCGGAAACCATCGAAAATCAGGGCGATTCGGGTCTGAATCGCCCTGATTCCGCGATTTTTCTCAAAAAAATTATTCCACCTTCTGACCTGGGGAAACGATTTTTGAGCTCCGAAAAACGGAGGGTGATTACAAAGTGATTCGCAAGCATGCGATTATTCCAGAAAAATCGGGAGAGGATAATATCAGGTGGCTTGGTTTTCTGCCTTTCGATACGCGTCATTCAGCATCGTTTCTTGTCGATTGACGATGGTGTCCACTCTTTTGGGATATTTCGAATCGTTTTCGCAGGTGAAATGACGAAAAAAGACCCCCGAAAAACGGTGTTTTCGGGGGTAGGTATGAATCCGTTATTCCGCTAAGTTGTCGGTGGCTTGTTCATTGTTTGTCATTACTTTTCACTGTTGCGTACTGGAATAATCCCAGTTAAAACGGCAAAAATGATCCAAAAACTCATTCCCACTCAATCGTCGCGGGGGGCTTGCTGGTGATGTCGTACGCTACCCGGTTCACGCCCGGGACTTCGGCTACGATGCGGCTCGACACTCGGGCCAGCACTTCGTAGGGCAGCTTCGCCCAGTCTGCCGTCATCGCGTCGCTCGACTCCACGGCTCGCAGGATGATGGGGTAGGCGTACGTCCGCTCGTCGCCCATGACGCCGACGCTCTTCACGTCGGGCAGCACGGCGAAGTACTGCCATACGCTGCGTTCGCTGTTGCGCTCGCCGGTCTCCTCGTACACGCGGACGTTGTAGGCGTCCAGCTCCTCGCGCACGATAGCATCGGCGTTTTTCAAAATCTCCAGCTTCTCGCGCGTCACCGTGCCGATGATGCGGATGGCCAAACCCGGACCGGGGAACGGCTGACGATGCACGATGTGGTCGGGCAGCCCCAGCGCCGTGCCCAGCGCACGCACCTCGTCCTTGAAGAAGTGGTCGAGCGGCTCGATCAAATCGAAATGCACGCCGTCGGGGAAGGGGATCAGGTTGTGGTGGCTCTTGATGGTCGAGGCCTTGCCGCCGGTCTTGCGCGCGCCGCTCTCGATGATGTCGGGGTAGATGGTGCCCTGGGCCAGGTACTTCACCGGCCGCCCGTTCTCGGCCAGCTCCTCCGCCACAGCGAAGAATTCCTTCCAGAACTGCGAGCCGATGATGCGGCGCTTCTGCTCCGGCTCCACGACGTCGGCCAGCAGCGCGGCGTAGCGGTCCTCGGCGTGCACGTGCACGAAGTCCACGTCGAACTGCTTCGTGAACACGTCCTCAACTTCTTCGGGCTCGTTCTTGCGCAGCAGCCCGTGGTTGATGAACACGCAGGTCAGCTGCTTACCGATAGCCTTTGCGCACAGCGCGGCCACCACGGAGGAGTCCACGCCGCCCGAAAGGCCCAGGATCACGCGATCGCTTCCCACCTGCTCGCGGATGGCCGCCACGGCATCGTCGATGATGGAGTCCATCGTCCAGCTGGCCTCAAGGCCGCAGATGCCGAACAGGAAGTTCCTCAGCAGCTGGTCGCCGTGCGGCGTGTGGCGCACCTCGGGATGGAACTGCGTCGCGTACAGCCGGCGCTCCGCGCACTCCATCGAGGCCACGGGGCACACGTCGGTCGAGGCCGTCACCGTGAAGCCCGCAGGCGCCTCGGCTACGGCGTCGCGGTGGCTCATCCACACCGTCTGCTTGACGGGCGTCTCGCCGTACAGCAGGGACGTCCCCTCGTCGCGCCGCGTCAGAGGCGCGGCTCCGTACTCGCCCTTCTCGGTGTGGCCCACGGTGCCGCCCAGCGTGACGGCCATAATCTGCTGGCCGTAGCAGAAGCCCAGCACGGGAATGCCCAGCTCGAAGATGCCCGGATCGATGGACGGCGCGTCCTCGGCGTACACGCTGGCCGGCCCGCCCGACAGGATGATGGCCGCGGGCGCGAGCTCGCTCACCTCCTCGGCGGTGATGTCGCACGGGACGATTTCCGAGTACACGTGCAAATCGCGCACGCGGCGGGCGATTAGCTGCCCGTACTGGGCTCCGAAATCGACGACGATGACCAACTGGCTGGACGGGGTGGTGGACACGGGTGGCTCCTTCGCATAAATGGATCGCTCTCGTTTTTCGCTAGCCATCTTACACGAAAAGACAGCGATTGCCGGGTTGATGAGGCGTGCTGCACAGGCTTTGCACGAAGGAGATTGCCAGCTAACTCTCTAAGATGCAATTAAGTAAAAAATAATTTAATCTGATAAGTAGCGTGTTGGGAGAATTCATTTTTTTTGTTTAGGGAGCCGCATTATGGTCGCTGGTTTTAAGATTAAGGAAATTGAGCTCCGTTCAGAAGAAGGAACTCGGTTCAGCCCAAAAGCACTAACAATCATTGTTGGGCCAAATAATGCTGGGAAAAGTAGGTTTCTGAAAGAAGTTCGGTCTGCCCTTTTGGGTAGATTGAGCGACGAAGACGGCGGCCTAATCCTGGGTCGGAAAATAATAAGCACTATTGAATTGCTGCTTCCCGAATCGACGGACGCTCTATTTGAGTGGTTTGATCTGGATCGAAAAGTGGTTCGCGATGAAAATGGAAACTATGGTGTAAGAGAGTACTGCAATACTGGAATTAATATTAAACCATGAGGATTATATCAGTTTGAACGAGACCTCATCCATGCAGATTTTCATGATTGTCACTTCCCAGAAAGGAGTGATCGATATGAGAGCAGGATTTATCGGAGCGGGGAAAGTAGGATTTTCCCTTGGAAAATACCTGAAGGAAAACGGCGTAGAGATTACGGGTTACTTCAGCAAATCACCGGAATCAGCTAAATCAGCAGCAGATTTTACTAACACAAAACTATATAAGAGTATAGAGAATATCTTAAGTGACAGTGATACCCTGTTTATTACTGTGCCTGATGGACAGATAAGCAAAGTATGGGATTATATGAAGAATCTGGATATTAAAAATAAAAATATTTGTCATTGCAGCGGTTCGATTTCATCAACCGTTTTTTTTGATGGTGAAAACCTCGGTGCAAATATCTATTCGGTACATCCCCTATATGCAATAAGTGATAAGTGCGAATCATGGAAACACTTGAATAAGGCTTATTTTACTGTGGAGGGTTCGGCAGAGAATCTAGATGAGATTAAGAGTATCTTTGAGCGAGCAGGAAATAAGGTAATCGCAATGGGAGCGGAAAATAAATCTCTTTACCACTGCGGTGCAGTAGTTGTAAGCAATCTCGTAAACGGACTTTTTCAAGTGGGGGCTGAAATGCTTGTAAAATGCGGCTTTGATAAAAAAGATGCAAAGAAAGCCTTAGTGCCTTTGTTTACTGGAAATGCCGACACATTGGCAGAAAAAGGGGTTGCGGCTGCCCTCACAGGTCCTGTTGAGCGAAATGATTTGTCGACTATCACAAAACACATTGAAGCTATTAAGGCAGCATGGATAAACGAGTCTGAGGAAAAGGTGGGATATGAGATGATATATCTTTTGCTTTCAGAAAAGCTTCTCAGTATTGCACAGGAAAAACATTTAGACAGTGACTATTTGAAGATGACGGAGGTAATTAAAAATGAAAAACACAGTATCCACTTTTAAAGAACAGAAGGTTAAGGGCGATAAGATTACAATGCTGACAGCCTATGACTATTCGACAGCTAAATTGATGGACCAGTCAGGTATTAACGGTATTCTCGTTGGAGATTCTCTTGGCATGGTTATGCTCGGATACGAAAATACTTTGCCGGTAACAATGGAAGATATGATTCACCATACAAGAGCAGTTACAAGAGGTGCCAAAGATGCCTTAGTAGTTGGAGATATGCCGTTTATGTCATATCAAGTTTCAGTTGAAGAGGCCATGTATAACGCAGGAAGACTTATGAAAGAAGGAAGATGTCAAGCAGTAAAGCTAGAAGGTGGAGCCTCTGTTTGTCCACAGATTAAAGCTATTACAGCTGCTTCAATTCCTGTTATGGCACATATTGGACTTACACCTCAGTCAGTGAACGTTTTTGGAGGCTTTAAAGTTCAGGGAAAAAGTGAAGAGGGAGCAAAGAAACTCATTGAAGAGGCAAAAGCTGTTGAAGAAGCAGGAGCATTTGCGATTGTTTTGGAATGCGTACCTGCAAAATTCATTTAATCAATATGGTCAAATAGTTCGAGAAGAGTGTGCGACAAAATATCAGGGACAGTGGAAGGATGTAATCGAATCTCATTATGCCTCTCCCAATGATGCGCGTGCTTTAGATGCGCTTCTCAATTTCATAGGGCCACTGCTTGTCGGCTATTCTGGCACAGAAGATAGATTGATTCTTTCCGCTGGAGAACCGTACTACGGCGTGGCAGATTCAAATACGAATTTTCTTTCACGAGTTCGATCCCAAGATCAAATCCTTGATGACTTGTCGGAAATTTCTAAAAGATTATTTGGGAAAGATGTCGTACTCGATGACGTTACAAAAGGTGGAATGATCCAATTCAAGACTGGTTCGGATTTTTCGAGTTACAGAACAAGTGCTCGTGGAACCTCAGATTTCGAATTCCTGTTAGAGCAGGGTGTTTCCTTGAAAGACGAAGGAGATGGGTTTCGAAGCTTCGTTTCTGTATATCTTGCTCTTAGGTCGGGAGACAAACCTGTAGTTCTAATTGACGAGCCAGAGTCTTTTCTTCATCCGCCTCAAGCTTACGAACTGGGGAAGGTGATTGGCTCTTCAGCTGAACAATGCAGCCAAATGATCATAGCGACGCATAGTACGCATCTTCTTAATGGCATCATGTCAACATGCGACTGGGATAACTGCGACATTTTAAGACTACAGCGCGACGGAGACTCTCTTCGAGCGAACTTGCTTGACCGCGAGGGCTTGGATAGGGTGAAAGGGGATCCTCTGCTGAGAAGCACGCGTCTTTTGGAGGGCGTTTTTACGCGTGTCGTAGTTGTAGTGGAGTCGGAGTCGGATGAGCTTGTGTATCGGGAAATCCTGAATAAAGTGGGCGTAGCCGACGAGGCGTTCTTTGTTAACGTGCACAGCAAGGACAGAATTGCATTCGCGGTGGAATTTTATAAGAACGTTGGCGTTCCCTGCTGCGCAGTGATGGATTTTGATATTTTGAATGATAAGAATAAGTTCAAAAGAGTCTTGAAGTGTTTTGAATGTGACCCTAGCGGAAGGCTTTCCCAGATAGCTCAAGAGACAAGAGACGCTATAGAATGCGATGCGGGAAAGCCCGAAGAGACAAAGCTACGGTACAAACGCGATCCTTTGATGTATCTAGATAAGATTGAGAATGAAGTTGAAGAGTTGCTAGATCGATGCTTGGAGTGCGGTTGTCTTATTGTGAGGACGGGCGAACTCGAAACCGTTTTTGGAGAAAAGGTAGCCTATCGATCTTCGAAACGGGCTTGGCTCTCCGAAGCCCTGGATTATCTGAACCATTTGGAGCCTGGCGAATTAACTTCTCTTGCGATCGTTTCCGATCTCATAAAGATGTTGCAGGTTGCGAAATAGGGCTGATAGGCAGTTGTATTGTCGAATCCGATCTTCTTCGCTTGCGATGTGCCCCCTGTGGTTTCTCGACGCTCCACGCTCATCCTCGTGTACAATTTCCGGCATGGAGAACGCGCGAAACGACATAGAGGCGCTTGACGACTTGGAGCTGGACGCGCCCGCGTCCGTTCCTGCCGCGTCAGACGACGTCGCCGCGCCTGCGCGCCCGGCGAAACGTCCTCGTCGCGAGGCTCCCACCGACGAGGAGCGCCGTCAGATGCACGCCTCGTTCAACGACCGCATCTCCTACCTTTGCAAGATGGCGGCGCTCGTAGTGGCGCTCGTCTCCCTTGCCACCATCGCGCTGGGCCAAGAGCTTCCCCAATTCGTTCTCATGGGACTGTGCCTGTCGGTGGCGCTTTTGGCCATCGCCATGCTGCAAGACCATCATCAGCGCAAACGATAACCGCATCGACCCAACCAAGGATACGCACGCATGATCATCGAAGCATTGAAGGCCTTCCTCATCGGCATCGTGGAGGGCATCACCGAATGGCTGCCCATCTCCTCGACCGGCCATATGATCCTCGTGGACGAGTTCGTGAAGCTGCAGGTGTCCGACGAGTTTTTGGCCCTGTTCCTCGTGGTCATCCAGCTGGGCGCCATCATGGCCGTGCTCATCCTGTACTTCCACAAGCTGAACCCGTTCTCGCCGAAGAAGGACGCCGTCGAGAAGAAGAGCACGTGGCGTCTGTGGGGCATGGTGGCCATCGGCTGCATCCCGGCCGCCATCATCGGCCTGGCGTTCGACGACCTGGTCAACGAGTACTTCTACAACAAGGTGACCGTGGCGGCCATGCTCATCCTGTACGGCGTGGTGTTCATCGTGCTCGAGCGCCGCAACCGCCGTCGCCTGCGCGAGGCCGAGGCCGCCCTCGAGGCGCCGCGCGGCCGCCATGCGCGCGTGGCGTACGGCGACGCGGCCGACGAGGCCGAGGCGTCGCTGTTCAAGATCACCGACGTGGACGAGATCGACTGGAAGACCGCGCTCAAGATCGGCTGCTTCCAGGTGCTGGCCATCATCCCCGGCACGAGCCGCTCTGGCGCCACCATCATCGGCGGCATGCTGGCCGGCTGCTCGCGCACCGCGGCGGCCGAATTCACGTTCTTCCTGGCCATCCCCATCATGTTCGGCTGGGGCCTCGTGAAGTGCCTCAAGTTCTTCGCGGCCGGCATCGCGATGACGTCCACCGAGGTGCTCGTGCTCGTGGTGGGCATCATCACGGCGTTCGCCATGTCGGTGGTGGCCATCAAGTTCCTCATGGGCTACATCAAGAAGAACGACTTCACGGCGTTCGGCTGGTACCGCATCGTCGTGGGCGTGCTCGTCCTGGGCTACTTCGTCTTCGAGAGCATGGGCATGCTGCCGTAAGGCGCGCTTGCACGGAGCATCGCACGGTTCGCGGCGCGCCTTCGGGTGCGCCGCGTGCGTTCGGGGGAGGCGTCTCGGGCCTCGGAGGGCCCTCGTCCCCGCGATATCCCATGAACTTCCTCGCAAATTCGGGCGGCGCGTCGTTGGAGCGCGTCGCTTTTGCTATGATGTCAGGCACACGTGATGCCCGCGACGCGGGTCGAGCGTTACCGCATTTGAGAGTCATGAGAGGAAAAGCCGATGTCTGAAGAGAACAGCTCCCTGGCGGAGATCCAAGAACATCGTGCCAAGATCGACGAGATCGACCAGCAGATCGTCGCGCTGCTCAACAAGCGCGCCGGCCACTCGCTGGTCATCCGCGGTCTCAAGCCCGGAGCCCATCTAGGGCTGTACGACGCCAAGCGCGAAGAGGAGATCTTCGCGAAGGTGAGCAGCTACAACGAGGGTCCCCTGTACAACGAGAATCTGCGCGAGATCTACTCGGCCATTCTCAAGATCATGAAGGAGACCCCGTCCGTATGAGCGAAGCGAAGATTGCCCCCATCCCCGACTTGGGAACCCGCACCGACGAGATCACCATCTTCGCCGGCCCCTGTTCCGTCGAGTCGGTCGAGCAGTTCGACGAAGTGGCGGAATGCGTCGCGGGCCTCGGGTTGCAGTGGATTCGCGGCGGCGCGTTCAAGCCCCGCACGAATCCGCACTCGTTCCAGGGCCTGGGCGAGGAAGCCCTCAAGATCATGCGCGACGCGGGTCAGAAGTACGGCCTCAAGACGCTCACCGAAGTCATGGACTCGGCGCACTGCGAGCTGGTCCACTCCTACGTGGACGGCCTGCAGGTAGGCGCGCGCAACTTCCAGAACTTCAGCCTGCTGAAGAAGATCGGCCAGGTCACCGCCGAGTCGCATAAGATGGTGCTGTACAAGCGCGGCTTCGCGGGCACCATCGCCGAGTGGCTGGCCGCCACCGACTACCTCACCGCCGAGGGCAACGACAACGTGGTGCTGTGCGAGCGCGGCATCCGCACGTTCGAGACGGCCACGCGCTTCACGCTGGATATCGCCGCCATCCCGGTGATCCACAAGCAGTCGCTGTGCCCCGTGTGCATCGACGTGTCGCACCCCGCCGGCCAGCGCGACCTCGTGCCGGCGCTCGCCTACGCCGCCGTGGCGGCCGGCGCCGACTCCATCATGATCGAGGTGCACCCCAACCCGCCCGTGGCCCTGTCCGACGGCCCACAGCAGTTGACGCCCGCCCAGTTCGAGGTGCTCGTCGCCAAGCTGCGCGAGATCGCCGCCGTCTTCGGCAAGAAGATCGTGTAAAGAATCGGGCGCGTCCGACGGCCTGAAAACCGTCGGATGCGTCCCTTTTGTAAAAACTTTACCCGAACTTTACCTTCCCTTGACCAGGGTCTTACCGACTCCCCGGTATCCTTTCGGTTCACGTGCTTGAGCGCTTGCAACCGACGATGCGAAGGGGAGTCCCGCGTGAACGCTCCGATGGAAACCGTGTTCGGCCTGGCTGGCGGACTGGCCGTGTTCCTGTTCGGCATGAACATGATGTCCGAGGGCCTGCAGAAGGCCGCCGGCGCCAAGATGAAGTCCATCCTGTCCCTGCTCACCTCGAATCCCGTGCTGGGCGTGCTGGCCGGCGCGGTGGCCACCGCCGTGCTGCAAAGCTCGAGCGCCACCACGGTCATGGCCATCGGCTTCGTCAGCGCGCGCCTCATGACGCTGCGTCAGGCCATCGCCGTCATCTTCGGCGCGAACATCGGCACCACGATGACCGCGCAGCTCATGGCGTTCAAGATCAGCGACTACATCTGGCTCATCGTGTTCGTCGGCTTCATCGTGTGGTTCGTGGCGAAGGACGAGCGCATCAAGAACATCGGCCAGACCGTGTTCGCGTTCGGCCTGCTGTTCGTGGGGATCGATACGATGGGCGCGGTCATGAAGCCGCTCGCGCAAAGCGACGTGTTCCTGGGGCTCATCGACCAGGTGAAGGGCATCCCCGCGCTCGGCGTGGTGGTGGGCACCGTGATGACGCTCGTCGTGCAAAGCTCGAGCGCCACCATCGCGGTGCTGCAGAGCTTCGCCTCGCAGCCCGGCCCCGACGGCGTGACCAGCGTGCTGGGCCTCCAGGGCGCCATCCCCATCCTGCTGGGCGACAACATCGGCACCACCATCACGGCGCTGTTGGCCTGCATCGGGCAATCGCGCGATGCGAAGCGCACGGCCGTGGCGCACAGCGTGTTCAACATCACGGGCGCGTTCGTGTTCATCTGGTTCGTGCCCCTCATCGCGCAGTTCGTGCAGTTCCTCACGCCCGGCCCCGACCTCGACGTCATCGCGCGCCAGATCGCGAACGCGCACACCACGTTCAACGTCGTGTGCACCCTGCTGTGGCTGCCGCTCATCGGGGTGATGGTGAAGATCGTGACGTTCCTCGTGCCGGGCAAGGCCGACGGGGAGGCGCACGCCGCCCTCGTCACCCTCGACGACAAGATCCTCGGCCAGCCGGTGTTCGCCATCAGGATGTTCGGCGAGGAGCTGCAGGCGTACTGCGACAAGGTGCGCGCCATGCTGGGCGCCCTGCCCGGGGCGATCGCGAACCGGGACGCCGCCGCGCTCAAGGCGCTCCGGGCCGATTGCGCGCAGGTGGAGGCCGCTGAGGGGGAGCTGGCGAACTACGCGGTGGAGCTGCTGAGCGCGGGCGCGACGTCCGAGCGGCAGGCCGCGGAGATATCCGACCTCATGTTCATCGTGGACGCGGTGGGGCGCATCGGCTCGCGCTGCGGCGAGACGGCCGCGCTGTACGGTGAGCGCCTCTCGTCCAAGAAGCCGTTCTCGGACGAGGCGCGCGAGGAGCTGGCCGAAAGCGCCGCGATGGTGGCGGACATGTACGACGCGGTGCTGCGGTTCCTGAGCGACGGAGGCACCGCCTCCGAGCAGGTGCTCGACGAGCGTCGCCGCCAGATCGTCAAGCGGCAGAGCCGGGCGCGCAAGGCCCACTTCCGCCGCGTGGGCAGCCGGCAGTGCGCGCCTGAGAACAAGGCGGTGTACAACCAGCTGCTGCTGTGCCTGGAGCGCGCGGGCAACGAGTGCTCGAACCTCGTGGAGCACGGCGCCGAGCTGTCCATGTGGGGCGACGCGCTGGGCGCCGACCGTCCCGGTTCGCATGACGGGGGAGCGCCGCCGGTCGCGAAGCGTTCCGAAGCGCCTGTCGACGAGCTGGCGGAGGCGCTTGCGTAGCGGCCCCTGCGCTTGCGCAGATTGCGCGCGTTTGCCAGTTGCCGGAGGGGAAAAGCGGTAGAATACGAAAGCTTTGTTTCACCTCCATCCGTCAGGAGACTGCTCATATGTCAATCGATATCGACAGCTTGAACGGGCCGCAGCGCGAGGCGGTCGTCACCGTCGACGGGCCGCTGCTCGTGCTCGCCGGCGCCGGCTCGGGCAAGACGCGCGTGCTCACGTACCGTATCGCGAACCTCATCGAGAACCACGACGTGGCTCCGTGGGAGATCCTCGCCATCACGTTCACGAACAAGGCGGCCGCCGAGATGCGCGAGCGCCTGAACGGCCTGGTGGGCCCTCGCTGCCGCGGCATGTGGGTGTCGACGTTCCACAGCATGTGCGTGCGCATGCTGCGCTCCGACGCCGAGAAGCTGGGCTTCACCCGCAACTTCACCATCTACGACACCGACGACCAGAAGCGCCTGTACAAGGAGATCATGGCCGAGCTGGACATCGACCCAAAGCGCTTCCCTGTGAACGCCCTCATGAACCGCATCTCCACGGCGAAGAACGAGCTCGTCGTGCCGAGCGCCTTCGAGAAGGAAGCGGGCGACCCGGTGGGGAAGGTGGCTTCGCGCGTGTACTCCCGCTTGCAGGAGCGCCTCAAAGCCGCGAACGCCTTCGACTTCGACGACCTTCTGCTGTACGCCTTCCTGCTGCTCAAGAACCACGAGGACGTGCGGTCGGCCTACCAGAGCCGCTTCCGCTACATCATGGTGGACGAGTACCAAGACACGAACCACGCCCAGTACTCCATCACGGGCCTGCTGGCCGAGGGGCATAAGAACATCATGGTGGTGGGCGACGACGACCAGTCCATCTACTCGTGGCGCGGCGCCGACCTGCGCAACATCCTCGAGTTCGAGCAGGACTACCCGAGCGCCCACACGGTGAAGCTCGAGCAGAACTACCGCAGCGTGGGCAACGTGCTGGCGGCCGCGAACGCCGTCATCGCGAACAACCAGCACCGCAAGGCGAAGAAGCTGTTCACGAGCGCCGAGGACGGCGACAAGATCCAGGTGTACATGGCCGCCGACGAGCGCGACGAGGGTCGCTGGATCGCCGGCGAGATCGAGAAGCAGCGCGCGGCGGGGCTGTCGTACAACCAGGTGGCCGTGTTCTACCGCACGAACGCGCAGAGCCGCATGCTCGAAGACATGCTGCTGCGCGCCGGCGTGCCGTACCGCATCGTCGGCGGCACGCGCTTCTTCGACCGCGCCGAGATCCGCGACGTGATGGCCTACCTCACGCTCGTGGTGAACCCGGCCGACGACATCGCGGCGAAGCGCGTCATCAACGTGCCGCGCCGCGGCATCGGCAAGACCACCATCGAGCGCATCGAGCAGTTCGCCCGCGAGATGGGCATGACGTTCATGGAAGGCGCCGAGCTGGCCATCGTCGACCCCGAGCTGCGCGCGTCCGCGCGCCAGGCCATCGGCGAGTTCGTGGGCCTCATCAACGAGGCGCGCACCTACGGCGGCGACCTGCGCAAGGTCATCGAGATGATCATCGACAAGAGCGGCCTCATCGGCGCGTTGCAGGCCGAGAACACCGACGAGGCGCGCGGCCGCATCGAGAACATCCAGGAGTTCCTCGGCGTCGTCGACGAGTTCACCGAAACCCACGAGGACGAGGACGCGATGTACGAAGCGCCCACGGCGGGCGGGGCGGAGCTCGCGGACGAGGAGGCCGCCCCGGCGTTCTCTGCGCCGGCGGACGCGCCGGCCGGGTCGTTCTACGCCTTCGCGGGCGCGAACGAGCTCGCGAAGGCGTCCGAGGACTCGCCCGTGCGCGTCCTGCGCGGCGACTCGCTGGCCGACTTCATCGAGTGGGTGCGCCTGCGCACCGACCTCGACACGGTGGCCGAGGACGGCCATGCCGTCACCATGATGACCGTGCACTCGTCGAAAGGCCTCGAGTTCGACTGCGTGTTCGTGGCCGGCATGGAGGAGACGCTGTTCCCCCACATGAACAGCGTGGGCGACGCGGCCGGCATCGAGGAGGAGCGGCGCCTCGCGTACGTGGCCATCACGCGCGCCCGCAAGAAGCTGTTCCTCACCTGCGCCTACGCCCGCCAGATCTTCGGCCAGACGTCGTCGAACCCCATCTCCCGGTTCGTCCAGGAGATCCCCTCCGAGCTGCGCCAGACCACCGGCCTCGGCTCGGCCGGCTTCAGCGGCACCGGCTGGGAGAAGCGCGGCAGCCGCAAGGGCATCGCCGGCAGCGGCACCGAGGCGGGCGGCGGCCGCGTGTTCGGGCGCTCGAGCGCGTCGGGCCCGACGAACCGCACCGACGACCGCGCCGCGCGCGTGAGCGGCTCCTACGTGCGCCCGGGCGCCGAGAAGAAGGCCGCCGCGAAGATGACGTTCTCCACGGGCGACACCGTGGACCACAAGACGTTCGGCCGCGGCAAGGTGACGAAGGTGGACGGCGACACGCTGTTCGTGAAGTTCTCCAAAACCGGTCAAACGAAGAAGCTTCTCAAAGATTACGCGCCCATCGTCAAGATCGGCTAGCGCGAGGCCCGCATCGGAAACGGTGCGGCCTCGTCGTTTTTAGGCGTTTCGGCTTCTTCTTTCGCCCAGGCTCTTGCAACGCGGTGCGCTATACCGCATGATAGACGCGTCGATGACGTGCGGTCGCCACCGATCTGCAACCCCGCGCTCTTCGTCCGGCTGGCGAGAGAAAGAGGTTCACCATGAAGATCGTTACCGACTCTTCCGTTATGTTCTCGGTGGAGGAGGGCGCGCGGCGCGGCATGGCCGTGCTTCCGCTCGTCGTGACCATCGACGGCCAAAGCTGGCTCGAATACGAGGACGTGTCGGCCGAGGAGTTCTTGGCGAAGGTACGCGCGGGCGCGCTGCCGCAGAGCGCATCGCCTCCTCCGGCGCTCACCCTGAAGGCTTACGACACCGACGAAGAGGTGATTCACCTCGCCATGGCCGACGGGCTGTCGGGCGCCTACGAGGTGGCGTGCGGCCTCGTCAAGCAGGCGCGCCGTCCCGATCGCGTGCATGTGGTGAACACGCGCACGCTGTGCGTGCCCCATCGGGTGTTGGCCTGCACGGCGGTGCGGCTGGCCGAACAGGGGGCGGACGCAAGGGCCGTCCTCGAGACGCTGCATGCCCAGATCGCTACCGCTCACTCCTACCTCATTCCCGAAGATTTCGACTACCTGCGCCGCGGCGGGCGCCTCACGCCGCTCGCGGCGACGTTCGCTCATCTCGTGAAGGCGTTTCCCGTCATGAAGCAGACCGACGACGGTACGCGCCTCGAGAAGATGAAGGTGGCGCGCTCGTTCGCGAAAGCCGTTAACGCCATCGCCGACGACCTGGAGGCTCGGGGCGTGGGCGATGGCTTCTTCCTGGGCGTGAGCCATGCAGACAACCGCGTGCAGGCCGACGAGGCGTCCGGTATGCTGTCCGAGCGCTTTCCGGGATGCCGCCACGGCGTCTTCGACCTGGGCCCCGCGTTCATCACGCAGGGCGGCCCCGGCTGCCTTGCCATACAAGCTGTCGACCTGGGAGCTTATCCCGATCTCGATTTGGATTAACCGAGGGGCCCGGGATGCGGGCCCCTCGGTGCAGATGCCCGTTCCGGTTGTTCGCCCGCCGAGTCTCGGCCGGCGCGCTAGTTGCACCCCGGGCAGTAGGCGCAGGCCGTCGGCGCGGCGGCTATGCCCCCGAGAGCGCTTTCGCGCAGTTCGAACGGCAAGGTTCGACCCACTTTTCGCATAGCCTCCACCGTCTGGTCGAAGTCGACCAGGTTGCCGATGCCTGCGAGTGCGATCTGCGCGCTGACCAGCGCGACGGCGGCGCCGGCAGCGTTGCGCTTCTGGCAAGGTTCCTCGACAAGACCCGCGATGGGGTCGCATACGAGGCCCATCATGTTGGTCAGCGCGTTGCTGGCCGCGTCGAGGCATTGGGCGGGCGCGCCGCCCATGAGCTCAACCGACGCCGCCGCGGCCATCGCGGCGGCCGAGCCGATCTCGGCCTGGCAGCCGCCTTCCGCGCCCGATACCGTGGCGTTGCGCGTGATGAGGTACCCGATGGCGGCGGCCGCCGCCAGGCCGCGCGCAAGATCGCCATCCGACAGCCCGCGCGTGCGCTGCAGCGCCAGCAGCACGCCGGGCAGCACGCCAGACGATCCAGCCGTGGGCGCGGCCACGATGCGACCCATCGACGCGTTCGTCTCCAGCACCGCCATCGCGTAGGCGATGGCGCACGACAGCTGGTCGTCGCACAGCTCGCCGTCGCGCTCGCGCAGATCGGCCAGCTTGCGCGCTTCGCCGCCTATGAGGCCGCCCATGGAAGGCAGCGCTTCGTCGATGGGGCGCTGCGCGGCGCATTTCATCACGTCCAGCGTCTCGTGCAAATACGCGAGGGAGCGGTCGGCGTACCCCAAGCTCTCGGCCAGCGCCGCCTCGCGGGCGAGAAACGCCTCCGATAGCGTCGTGCCGTGCTTTTCGCACCATGCCAGAAGCGCGGCTCCGGTGCCGAAGTCCGCCTCGGCGAACCGCTGCAGCGCCTCCTCCGCGTCGGGCGCGTCAACGGACCCGCAGCCGGGGCGCGCGTCGCCGGGAATGACGCGCACGTCCAGGATGGCGGGGTGGTCCTCGATGGCGGCCTTCGCGGCGCCGTCCACCTCTTGGTCGGTTTCCAGCACGGTGTAGGCGATGTCGCCTTTGCGCTCGCGGTACATGCGCGTGGTGGCGATGTTCACGCCTTCGTCGCTGATGCTCTGCGCGATGTGCGCCAGCACGCCGGTCTCGTCGCGCTGGCGCACGACGATGCTCGTGCTCTCGCCGGTGATGCGCACGTCGATGTCGTCGATCTTGCGGATGACGGCCGCTCCGCCTCCGATGCTCTCGCCGCGCACGCTCATCGCGTTGCCCGCGGCGTCCACGATGTGCATGTCGATGGTGTTGGGATGGTCGTATTCCGCGTCGGGAAGCGTGACGAACGAGAACGCGAGTCCCGCATCCCCCGCAAGCTGAAACGAGTCGCGGATGCGCAGGTCGTCGGCGGCCAGCCCCAGCATGCCCGCCACGAGGGCCTTGTCGGTTCCGTGCCCGGTCAGCGTGTGCGCGAACGACCCCAGCAGCCTGAACTCCACCGTCTTCGGCTCGGCCAGGCACAGCCGTCGAGCCATGTAGGCGATACGCAGCGCGCCCGCCGTGTGCGAGCTCGAAGGACCCACCATGATGGGGCCGATGACGTCGGAGAGGCCGAGAGTTTTCATAGATGCTCCTCGATTGACGGGTAGGGAAGGGGGCGGGCGCGGGGATGGTGCGCGCCTATGGTATCACGGACTGTCGCAGCCGTCTCGTGCGCTCTTTCTGGCTCTTTCGTGACGTTTGCGCTCGAAAAGGCTGATCGGCCGCCGTTCGCTTCGCTGGTGCCGCTATACTGTGGCTCTCGGCGCCGCGCGGCTCGGTATGCGGCGGCGAACACCCTCATGACAAGCTAAGCGAGCGGGATGCGGCGTGCGTGCGGCATCCCCGGGTAAGGAGTACAGCAATGTCGGCACCGATCATCGTCGTGGGCCACAAGAACCCGGACAACGATTCCATCTCCTCGGCAGTGGGCTACGCCTACCTGAAGAACGAGCTGGCGCGCCGTGCGGCCGGCGAGGGGGAGCCGTTCCAGACGTACGTTCCCGCCCGCTTGGGGCCGTTGCCTCCGGAGAGCGCCTGGGTTCTGGAAGAGAGCGGTATCCCCGCGCCCGAGATCGTGGGTCACGTGCATGCGCGCGTCGGAGACGTGATGACGCCGAGCCCTATATCCATCAGCCATAACGCCACGCTGCTCGAAGCGGGTCGCCTGCTGCGCCAGCACAACGTGCGCGCGCTCGTGGTGACGAACGACGACGGCACCTACCGTGGACTCATCACCACGCGCATGATCGCCGAGCGCTACATCGCCGCCACCGACGCCCTCGAGGACGGAGGGGCGAACGAGATGGCGGTCGCCGGCGACCTCATCGCCTCGCTCGGCCAGAAGGTGGACGAGATCACCGAGACCGATGTGCTCATCCTCGACAAGGAGGGCCTGCTCAAGGAGGCTATCGAAGACCTCATGGCCAGCGCGTTGCGCGAGGCCGTCGTGCTGAACGACGACGGCCTCGCCATCGGCATCGTCACGCGCTCGGACGTGGCCGTGCGCCCGAAGCGCAAGGTGGTGCTCGTGGACCACAACGAGACGCGCCAGGCCGCCAACGGCATCGAGGAGGCCGAGGTCGTCGAGATCGTCGACCATCATCGCATCGCCGACGTGATGACCGCCAACCCCATCCAGTTCCTCAACCTTCCCGTGGGCTCCACGGCGACCATCGTCACGATGGAGTTCCGCCGCCACAACGTGGAGATGCCTCCGGCCATCGCGCGCGTGCTGCTGTCGGCCGTGATGACCGACACCGTCATCCTCAAGTCGCCCACCGCCACGCCGACCGATCACGAGCAGGTAGCCTATCTCGCCGGCATCGCGGGCGTCGATCCCACCGAATTCGGCCTTGCCGTGTTCAAGTGCCGCGGCGGCGAGGACGACATGCCCGTCGACAAGCTCGTCGGCGCCGACGCCAAGGAGTTCCAGATCGGCGACGCCACCGTTCTCATCGCGCAGCACGAGACGGTGGATCTTCCCGCCGTCATGAAACGCGAAGAGGAGATCCGCGAGCATATGCGCCGTCTGCGCGACGACCACGGCTACGAGTTCGTGCTGCTGCTGGTCACCGATATCGTGGCCGAGGGCAGCCAGTTCATGTGCGAGGGCAACCGCCGCATCGTCAACCGCGTGTTCGGCATCCATTGCACGGGCGAAGGCGGCACCTGGATGCCCGGCATCCTCAGCAGGAAGAAGCAGGTGGCGGCGAAGATCCTAGGAGCATAGGGGCGAGGGTTCGCGCCAGCGTTCTTCGAAAAACGAGACGAGGAAGCCGTGGAACGCCGCGGCTTCTTTGCTAAGGGGGCCGCTTGTCGGGGCGATCTCGATGGTGCGGGCGAACGGCGCGTCGGCTATGCTCGCCAGGCGCGCGCTACTATCGTCGAGGCCTCCCCAGCTGCGTTCGGGCCAAAAGCCCACGCCCAGCCCCAAGCCGATCATGTTCTTCACCACGGCGGGGCTGTCGCTTTCGAACGCCACGCGCGGCACGAACCCGGCATGCGCGCACGCTTCGTCGCATACCGCGCGAAACGTGCGGCTTCCGGCGAGGCAGATGAACGGCTCGTCGGCGAGGTCGGACAGCGGCAGGGGTTCCTGCGAGGCGCGCTCGGCGGGCACGGCGATGCCGATGCGTTCGAAGAAACGGCGAGCGCGGGGGTCCGCGCTCTCTGCGCGCACGGTGCGGACCCGCAGGTCCCAACGTCGGGAGGAGGCTTCCTGCGTCACCACGAAACGTGCGTCGGGATGCGCCGAGCGGTAGGCCGCGATGGCGTCCACCGCCAGCCCCGAGGCCGATTCGATGGCAAGATGGACGGCGGCCCGCTGTTGCCCGGCTACCACGGCAAGCTCCTCGGGCAGCTCGTCGAGGGCCGCCAGCAGCGGCGCGATGCGCTTCTGAAGCGCCTCGCCGCACGCGGTCAGCCGCACGTTGCGTCCCACGCGCTCGAACAGGGTCACGCCCAGCTCGCGTTCGAGCCTGCGGATCGACTGGGTGAGGGCGGGTTGGGCCACGTTGAGCTTCTTCGCGCTGTTCGTCACATGCTGGGTGCGCGCCACTTCGTCGAAGTACCTGAGCTGCTGCAGTTCCATCGGGAGCCTTCCGATCGTTATCCGCTCATCCTATAACATCTATCATATCATTGGGGATGAAATTTATATTGGACAACGCTGGGGCGAGCGCGTAGGGTGGTGCCTGTTGCAGGAAAGCGAGGCCGACGATCGCAGAACGATCCGGCGCGGTAAGGAGATGGTGGGCTCGTGTCAGAGCTCTTGGAAGCGGCCATGCTCGTGTGCTTCGGCTTGTCGTGGCCGCTCAACGCGTACAAGAATTTCAAAGCGGCAACGGCGGCTGGCTCCAGCTGGCAGTTCATCGCCCTGATCACGACAGGCTACATGGCCGGCATCGCCGCGAAGTTCGCATCCGGTTCGGTGAACTGGGTTTTGGCGGTGTACTTGATCAACCTCGCCTGCATCGGCGTCAACTGGATCGTGTACTTTCGCAACCGCCGCCTCGACGCGCAGCGCGAGATCGCGTACGAGGCGGCTGAAGCGTAGGCGCGCGATGCCCGGGCGGCGTGCGCCGGGTGCGGGCTACAGCAGCACGCTCGACAGCGCGCGTTTGGGCACGTAGTGCACGCCCGCCTCGTCGCGCCAATACTCGGTGGCACCGCCTGCCGGAAGGTCGACGATGCGCACGTCTTCGACGGGTTTGCCTAACGCCAACACGAGGTCGGGCTGGAAGCGGTCCGCGTCGACGCCCAGCGCTTCGGCCATGCTCCTCTTTTTGAACGACGCGATGATGCAGCCCCCGAACCCGGCTTCGACGGCCTGCAGCATAATGGTTTGCGCGGCTATTCCCTCGTCCCATGCGGTGAAGGTGTCGGCCAATGTGCGATCGTTGTCGCGGCACACCACGACGTAGGCGCTCGGGCGTTCGCCCGGCACGGGTCCCGGCCAGTCGGGCAGGGCCTTCGCCCATGCGCAGCACGAGAACACGCGCTCGCAGGCGCGCTCGTCGCTGACGATGGCGTAGCGCAGCGGCTGCGCGTTGCCGCTCGAAGCGACCAGTCGCGCGGCGTCCACCCAGGCGGTGAGCAGCTTGCGGTCGATGCGGTCGCTTTCATCGAATCGTCGATAGCTTCGACAGGCTTTGATGATGTCCTGCACTCGGAACCTCCCTCGATTTCGCGGTACGGAGCGCGCGGCCCCGTTGCCCGGGTTCTCGCGCGCACGGTGCTGTTGCTGATTATAATGGCTTTCCGTAACCGAACCCATCGTCGTTGCCGAGCGTTCAAGCTTGGCGGCTGAAGGAGAGAAAGAAGGAACGTCCATGCAAGAGAGCCGTCTGCTCGATCTGTTCTGCGAGCTCGTCCGCATCGAGAGCCCGTCGTTTCACGAGGCCCCGATGGCGGCCCGATGCGCCGACGAGCTGCGCAGGCTCGGGTTCGAGGTGAGCTTCGACGATTCCGCCGAACGCGTCGGCTCGGATACCGGCAACCTTGTCGCTCATCTTCCGGGAACGCGGACGGGGCATATGGTGTTCTCGGCGCATATGGACACCGTGCAGCCGTGCGCGGGCATCGAGCCCGTCGTCGTGGACGGGGTCGTGCGCTCGGCGGGCGACACCATCCTGTCGGCCGACGATAAGGCCGGCGTGGCCGCCATCTTCGAGGGCGTGCGCTCGGCCGTCGAGTCCGGCTCGCCTCGACCCGACGTCACCGTGCTGCTCACCACCTGCGAGGAGCAGCATCTGCTGGGTTCGAGCGCGCTGGCCGACGGCCTGCTGCCCGCGGGCGCGCCTTGCTACGTGCTGGACGCCGACGGCGCTCCGGGCACCATCATCACGGGCGCCCCGTGCCATTGGTCGCTCAACGCGACGTTCTCGGGACGCGCCGCGCATGCGGGCGTGTGCCCCGAAGAGGGCGTGTCGGCCATCGCCATGGCCGCCGCGGCCGTCTCGTCCATGCCGCTCGGCCGGCTCGACGAGGCCACCACGGCGAACGTCGGGTTCATCGAGGGCGGCGGCGCGACGAACGTCGTGCCGGACACGTGCGCGCTGGCGGGGGAGTGCCGCTCGCTGTACGCCGAGCGCGCCGAGGCTCAGAAAGAGGCCATGACCGAGGCGCTGGAGGCCGCCGCCGCGCGCTTCGGAGGCGCGGTGAGCATCGAGTGGACGAAGAGCTACGACGCCGTGCTGTTCGACGAGGAGGACGAGCTCGTGCAGGCCATCGTCCGTGCCTCCCGAGCGGCCGGCCTCGAGCCGCGGTTCCATCGCTCCGGCGGCGGCTCCGATGCCAACGTGCTGGCCGCCCGCGGCGTGCGTCCCGTCACGTTGGGCGTGGGCATGGCCGCCTTCCATTCCGTCGACGAGCACATCGCCGTGGACGACCTGGAGGGCGCTGCCCGCCTCGTGGAGGCTCTCATCGCCGAAGGCGCGCAGTAGGCCGCGCGCGACGGGCGCGTCTCATGCGAGCTTCCGAAGGCGATGCCGCGGAAGCCGAGCGCCGCCGCAAGATGAAGGCGGCCGAAGAGGGTTCGCGCATCTGGGAGCGCTTCTTCGCCGATCGACGCCGGTCGCGCGGCGACGCGGTTCGGATCGTGCAGGAAGCTGCCGCGCTCGATGCGGCGCTGTACTGCACGGCCCTGTGTTCGCCGCCGCCCAGCGCATCCAGGCCGACTACCTGGTCACCTCCGACAAACGGCTTGCCCGGAGCGCACCGGTGGCGTGCCTGGACGTTCCGGACATGCTCGCGCTGCTCCAAGCCGCGAAAGTCGACGGGGATGGCGGCGATACGCTGCCGACGGGTTCGAAGTATTTTTGAGAAACGGTGGACTTTTCGCCACGGATTCGTCACCAGTGTGGGTTTCACCTGCGATAACGGTTCTCAAGAGGTATAGATACTCCCGGATGCGTGGCGTTTGACAACCCTGAGGGGCGATGGTAGAGTTCACCTTCGCGTCTCCGAGGAGGCGAGCGTTTTCGTGTGCGCATCAGCTGAACGCACTTGGAAACGGTGTTCAAGCGAGCGTCTATAGAGTATGTAGACGTCTCGGACAAGCAAGAGGTAAAAGGAGAGAAGCTTTGCCTACCATCAACCAGCTGGTCCGCAAGGGCCGCAAGAAGGCAGTCGACAAGAGCAAGACGCCTGCCCTGAAGGGCAACCCGCAGAAGCGCGGCGTGTGCACCCGCGTGTTCACGACCACGCCGAAGAAGCCGAACTCGGCTCTGCGCAAGGTTTGCCGCGTGCGCCTCGTCAACGGCATGGAAGTGACCGCCTACATCCCGGGCGTCGGCCATAACCTCCAGGAGCACTCCATGGTGCTGCTGCGCGGCGGCCGCGTGAAGGACCTCCCCGGTGTGCGCTACAAGGTCATCCGCGCCGCGCTCGACTGCGCCGCCGTGGACAACCGCAAGCAGGCTCGCAGCCGCTACGGTGCCAAGCGCCCGAAGTAACACCCGCTAAGACGCGCGGGCCGCAGCAACCGACCGAGCCCAAAGGGGGCAGGCGGGCGGCCTAATGAACGGAGAGAAAGCCGTTCCGAAGCGCGCAGGACCTAGAAGGAGAACACATGCCGCGTCGTGCAGCAGCAGTCCGCCGCGAAGTACAGCCGGACGCCCAGTACAACAACCGTCTCGTCACGCAGCTGATCAACAAGATCCTGCTTGACGGCAAGAAGGCCACCGCCGAGAACATCGTCTACGGTGCGTTCGCCATCGTCGAGGAGAAGACCGGCGGCGATCCGCTGGCCGTCTTCAAGAAGGCAATGGACAACGTCCGCCCCACGCTCGAAGTCAAGCCGAAGCGTGTCGGCGGCGCCACCTACCAGGTGCCGATGGAGGTCAACTCCCGTCGTGCCACCACGCTTGCCATTCGCTGGATCGTCGACTTCTCGCGCAAGCGCAAGGAGCACACGATGAAGGAGCGCCTCGCCGCCGAGATCATGGATGCCGCCGAGAACACCGGCGCGTCGGTGAAGAAGCGCGAGGACCTGTACAAGATGGCCGAGTCGAACCGTGCGTTCTCGCACTACCGCTTCTAAGGGAGGATTCGACTCATGGCGAAAATCGAACTGAAGGATACGCGCAACATCGGCATCATGGCCCACATCGACGCGGGCAAGACGACGACCACCGAGCGCATCCTCTACTACACGGGCAAGACCCACAAGATCGGCGAGGTGCACGACGGCGCCGCGACGATGGACTGGATGGTGCAGGAGCAGGAACGCGGCGTGACCATCACCGCCGCTGCCACCACGTGCTTCTGGAAGTACCCCGGCGGAGCTGACAACGGCAAAGAGTACCGTTTCCAGATTATCGACACTCCCGGCCACGTGGACTTCACGGCCGAGGTCGAGCGTTCGCTTCGCGTGCTCGACGGCGCTGTCGCGGTGTTCGACGCCGTCGCCGGCGTGCAGCCGCAGTCCGAGACGGTGTGGCGCCAGGCAAGCCGCTACGGCGTGCCCCGCATCGCCTACATCAACAAGTACGACCGCGTGGGCGCCGACTTCTTCCATGCGATCGAGACCATGAAGGATCGCCTGGGCGCGCCGGCTGTCGCCGCGCAGATGCCCATGGGCGCCGAGGACAACTTCTGGGGCGTCATCGACCTGGTCACCATGACCGCGTGGGACTTCAAGGCCGACGACAAGGGCATGACCTACCCCGAGGCCATGGACGCCATCCCGGCCGAGTTCGCCGAAGAGGCCGAGCTGCGCCACCAGGAGCTGGTGGAAGCCGCCGCCGACTGCGACGACGCTCTCATGGAGAAGGTCCTCATGGAGGAAGAGGTGACGGTTGACGAGCTGAAGGCCGCCATCCGCAAGGGCACCATCGCCTGCCAGATCCACCCCGTGTTCGTGGGCTCGTCCTACAAGAACAAGGGCGTGCAGGAGCTCCTCGACGCCGTGGTCGACTACATGCCGTCCCCGATCGACGTGCCGGCCATCAAGGGCACGAACCCGGACACGGGCGAGGAAGACGAGCGTCCCTCCGACGTGAAGGCGCCGTTCTCCGCTCTGGCCTTCAAGATCATGACGGATCCGTTCGTGGGCAAGCTCACCTACCTCCGCGTGTACTCGGGCCAGCTCGATTCCGGCTCCTACGTGTCCAACGCCTCGAAGGGCAAGAAGGAGCGCATCGGCCGTTTGCTGCAGATGCACTCGAACCAGCGCGTCGATATCGACGGCTGCGCCGCGGGCGACATCGTCGCCGTCGTGGGCTTGAAGGACACGTCGACCGGCGACACGCTGTGCGACGCTGATCATCCGATCATCCTCGAGTCCATGGAGTTCGCCGAGCCGGTCATCGACATCGCCGTCGAGCCGAAGACGAAGGCCGAGCAGGACAAGATGGGCATCGCGCTGCAGAAGCTGGCCGAGGAGGACCCGACGTTCCGCGTGTCCACCAACCAGGAGACCGGCCAGACCATCATCGCCGGCATGGGCGAGCTGCACCTCGAGATCATCGTCGACCGCCTGCTGCGCGAGTTCAAGGTCGAGGCGAACGTGGGCAAGCCCCAGGTCGCCTACCGCGAGACGGCCACGCAGGAAGCTCGCAACGTCGAGGGCAAGTTCGTGCGCCAGTCCGGCGGTCGCGGCCAGTACGGCCATGCGGTCATCAACCTGATCCCGCAGGAAGCCGGCAAGGGCTACGAGTTCGAGAACAAGATCGTGGGCGGCGTGATCCCCAAGGAGTACATCACCCCGATCGACAAGGGCATCCAGGAAGCCATCAACTCGGGCGTGCTTGCGGGCTACCCGGTCGTGGACATCAAGATCGAGCTCATCGACGGTTCGTACCACGACGTCGACTCCTCCGAGGCGGCGTTCAAGGTCGCCGGTTCGATGGCGGTCAAGGCTGCGCTCAAGAAGGCCGCTCCGGTCATTCTCGAGCCGATGATGGCCGTCGAGGTCGAGACGCCCGAGGAGTACATGGGCGACGTCATGGGCAACCTGTCCAGCCGTCGCGGCCAGATCCAGGGCATGGGCGATCGCGGCAACGCCAAGACCATCAAGGCGAAGGTTCCGCTGTCCGAGATGTTCGGTTACGCCACCGACCTGCGTTCGACGACGCAGGGCCGCGCTTCGTACACGATGCAGTTCGATTCGTACGAGGCAGTGCCGAAGAACGTGGCGGAGGAAATTATCAGCAAGGCCGGCGGCAACGCCTAGGGCGTGCGCGCGAGCATAACGGAGGTAAAGTAAGTGGCTAATCAAAAGATTCGCATCCGCTTGAAGGGGTACGATCATGAGATCGTGGACCAGTCCACGAAGCTCATCGTCGATACCGCGCAGAAGACGGGTGCCAAGGTGTCCGGTCCTATCCCGCTGCCGACGGAGCGCAACCTGTACTGCGTCGTCAAGGGCCCGCACGTCGACAAGGATTCGCGCGAGCAGTTCGAGATGCGCACGCACAAGCGCCTCATCGACATCCTGGAACCGACCCCGAACACGGTCGATTCCCTGATGCGCCTCGATCTCCCTGCCGGTGTCGACATCGAGATCAAGCTGTAAAGGGGGATGTGCGATATGATCAACGCCATCTATGGTAAGAAAATCGGCATGACCCAGATCTTCAACGAGGACGACCGTGTCGTGCCCGTGACGGTGATCCAGGCCGAGCCGAACACGATCTGTCAGGTCAAGACGAAGGACAGCGACGGCTACGAGGCCGTGCAGCTGGGCTTCGGCGCCATCAAGGAGAAGAAGGTCAACAAGCCCATGGCGGGTCACTTCGCCAAGCAGGGCACGGCTCCTACGCGCTACCTGCGCGAGGTGCGCGTCGAGAACGCCGGCGAGTACAAGGTGGGCGACCAGCAGACGGTGGCCGCTTTCGCTGAGACGAAGAAGGTCGACGTGACCGGCACGTCCAAGGGCAAGGGCTTCGCCGGCGTCATGAAGCGCTACGGCTTCCGCGGCGGCCCGGGCGGCCACGGTGCGCACTTCCATCGCGCTCCCGGTTCGGTGGGCCAGTGCGCCACGCCGTCCCGCGTGTTCAAGGGGCTCAAGCTCCCGGGCCACATGGGCGTCGACACCGTGACCGTGAAGAACCTGGAAGTCGTCCGCATCGACGAGGAGCAGAACCTCATCCTCGTCAAGGGCGCCATCCCCGGCGGCAAGAACGGCGTCGTTCGCGTCCGCATGGCGTAGTTGAAGTAACCTATAAGGAGCTTGTATATCATGACGACTATCGAGATCAAAGACGCGAGCGGGAAGAAGGCCGGCACCGCCGACCTCGCCGCTTCCGTGTTCGGCATCGAGCCGAACGTGCCCGTCATGCACCAGGTCGTGCGCGCGCAGCGCGCGTCTTGGCGCCAGGGCACGCATGACACGAAGACGCGCGGCCAGGTGCGCGGCGGCGGCAAGAAGCCGTGGCGCCAGAAGGGCACCGGCCGTGCCCGTCAGGGCACCATCCGCGCCCCTCAGTGGGCCGGCGGCGGTACCGTGTTCGGCCCGCATCCGCGTTCCTACGCGTTCCGCGTGAACAACAAGGAGGTCAAGCTGGCCATGCGCTCCGCGCTGTCCGCCAAGCTGGCCGACGGCGAGCTGTTCGTGGTCGACGCGTTCAACTTCGAGAAGCCCTCGACGAAGGCGGCTGTGGCCGCGCTCAAGGCCCTCGGCTTGGAGCGTCGCACCACCCTCGTCATCGACGACGAGGACGTGAACACCTATCTGTCGTTCCGCAACATCCCCACGGTGAACATCCTGCCCGTGTCCGCGGCGAACACCTACGAGCTGATCGACAACAAGGCTCTCGTGTTCACGGCCGACGCCCTGAAGCGCATCGAGGAGGTGCTTGCATAATGAAGGATCCCCGCGAGGTCATCATCCGCCCCGTCATCACGGAGCACAGCTACGACCAGATGGAGGGCAACACCTTTACCTTCGAGGTGGCCAAGGACGCCAACAAGGTTGAGATCCGCCAGGCCATCGAAGCCATCTTCGATGTGACGGTGGTCAAGGTGAACACGCTCAACGTGAAGCCGAAGCCGAAGCGCGTTCGCTACCAGCTGGGCAAGACCCGCACCTGGAAGAAGGCCATGGTCACGCTCAAGGAAGGCGACACCATCGAGCTGTTCGCGTAAGCGACGTTTCCACGTGCTGCCTCGGCGCCCCTGCAATCGCGGGGGCGCCTTTTTTGTTGGAGGAGGGTGCGAAAAGCGAACCGCGACGCCTTCTTTGACGTGCCGTATCGCCTTGGAGTCGTTACTTCACCACGCGGACGCGGCGGACGCCCTCGATGGCGCTCAGGCGCTCGATGGCGTCATCGGGATGCCCCGGAGTGCCGGCGTCCAGGTCGAGCATCGTGTAGGCGTTCTCGCCGCGGGCCTTGTTCATCATGTTCTCGATGTTCACGCCGGCATCGCCGAACACGTTCGTGATGCGAGCGATGGCGTTCGGGACGTTCGCGTGCAGCACGGCCACGCGGCGCAGGCCGTCGGGCACGGGACCCATGTCGCAGGCGGGGTAGTTCACGGAGTTCGCGATATTGCCGTTCTCCAGGTAGTCCATGAGCTCCCGCACGGCCATCATCGCGCAGTTGTCCTCGGCCTCGGCGGTAGAGGCGCCCAGGTGGGGCAGCACGATGGCGCGCTCCATCTTCATGACCTCGGGCGTGGCGAAGTCGGTGATGTAGGCATGCACCTTGCCGGAGTCCAGCGCGGCGGCCATGGCAGCGTTGTCCACGAGCGTGTCGCGCGAGAAGTTCAGGAACACGGCGCCGTCTTTCATGAGCGAGCAGGCGCGTTCGTCGATCATGCCGATAGTGCCCTCCATGGCCGGCACGTGGATGGTCATGTAGTCGCAGGTGCGGAAAATGTCGTCGAGGTTCGTCACGTGATGGACGGCGCTCGAGATGCGCCATGCTGCGCCCACCGACACGTACGGATCGTACCCGTACACGTCCATGCCCAGATCGATGGCGATGTTGGCGACTTCCGCCCCGATGGCGCCCAGGCCTATGACACCCAGCTTCTTGCCCTTCACCTCGCGTCCGGCGAACGCCTTCTTCGCCTTCTCGGCGGCTTTCGCGATGTTCTCGTCGGCGGCGTTGTGGCGGCACCAGGCGATGCCGCCGGCGATGTCGCGGCTGCCCAACATGAGGCCGCACACCACGATCTCCTTCACGGCGTTCGCGTTCGCGCCGGGGGTGTTAAACACCACGATGCCCTCTTCGGCGCAACGGTCGAGCGGGATGTTGTTCACGCCGGCGCCCGCGCGGGCAATGGCCTGGAGGCTTTCGGGGAACGCGGTGTCGTGCAGGGCGGCGCTGCGGACGAGCACGCCTTCCGCCTGGGTGAGGTCGTCGACGAGCTGGTAGTCGTCGGTGAGCAGGTCGGTGCCGTACGCCGAGATGTTGTTGAGGCAGTGGATGTTGCGCATGAGGTCTCCTTCGAGGATGGCAGACGTCACCGATGACGCGCGGCTCGTCGCCGTTTCTTGCTGCATCCTCCTATAGTGCGCAGGTCGCAACCCGTTGTCAACCACCGTTCAGCGGGTTCGCGCTTTATCTCGGTAAAGTGCGAACCCGCTTCGTCCTCGCGTCGCCGTTCGGTGCTAGTTCTGCGTGGAAAGGAAGGTGGGCAGCGTCATCTGCTCGATCTGGTCCTGCAGCTCTTCCAGCTCGTCGAGGTGCGTGTCCTCGTCGCGCAGGATGGCTTCGAGGATGTCGCGCGTGGCATAGTCCAGCACCTGGCCGGCCAGCACGATGGCCTCGTTGTACTGCCTGATCGCATCGAGCTCCAAGGCGTGGTCGTTGTTCACCTGCTGGGGGATCTCCGCGCCGATGTGCATGTCGTTGAGGTGGGATACGATAGGCGTGCCCTCCAGGAACAGGATGCGCTCGATGAGGCGCTCGGCATGCTTCATCTCGGTGATCGAGCGCTTCTTGAAATTCTCGCTCAGGCGGGTGTAGCCCCAGTCCTCGGCCATCTCGGCATGCACCATGTACTGGTTGATGGAGGTCAGCTCGCTGGCAAGCAGACCGTTCAGCGCGTCGACAAGTTCTTGGTTTCCCTTCATGGCAGTGCTCCTTCCATACGCACGATGATAGGGAGGATCCGCCCTTTGTAAGATCCTCGACCTCAGCATTGTACGGACAAGGGACCGGCTTGTTCGCTTGCTTACCGACTCGCATCCGTCCCGTGTTCTTCTCGAAACCTGTCGTTCTGGTTTTTGAAGACCGTGCGAAGGGTTATCGGGGATTTGACAGGTGTGCTAGAATAATCGGCTGGTATTGCTATGTTGGAAGGGACGTATATGTCTGGGCATTCAAAGTGGGCTACAACGAAACATCGCAAGGCAGCGCAGGATGCGAAGCGCTCGGCCTTGTTCTCCAAGCTGTCGCGCAACATCACGGTGGCTGCGAAAGAGGGCGGCGACCCGAATCCCGACAACAACGCATCGCTTGCGGCCGCCATCGAAAAGGCCAAGGGCTACTCCCTGCCGAAAGATAAGATCAAAGTCGCCATCGACAAGGCGTTCGGCTCCGGCAAGGACTCCGCTAACTACGAGACCGTCGTGTACGAGGGCTACGGTCCGGCCGGCGTCGCCGTGCTGTGCGAGGCTCTGACCGACAACCGCAACCGCACCGCCGCCGACGTGCGCGCGGCCTTCAGCCATGCGGGCGGCAACCTGGGCACGTCCGGCTCCGTTGCGTTCCAGTTCGAGCGCAAAGGCCAGATCATGGTTCCCAAAGAGGTCGAGACCGGCGACAAGAAGAACCCCGTGAAGCCGAACGGCGCCGCTGCCGACGAGGAAGAGTTCATGCTCGCTGTGGCCGAGGCCGGCGGCGACGATTACGAGGACGCCGAGGACGAGTGGATCGTCTACACGTCGCCCACCGATCTCATGGCCGTGAAGAAGGCGCTCGAGGAAGCCGACGTCGTCACGAAGGGCGCCGAAATGACCATGGTGCCCACTACGCCCGCGACGGTGAGCGTGTCCGATGCGAAGAAGGTCATGCGCCTTGTCGACCGCCTCGAAGAGCTGGAAGACCTCCAGAACGTCTACCACGTCATGGATATCACTGACGAGATTGCAGAAGCTCTGGACGAATAGGCTCTCTCGAAACCAAGCGAACGCGAAGCCGCCGCAAGCACGAAGCTTGCGGCGGCTTTCTCATGCGGGGTTGGACGAAGGGCGTAAGCGCCGGAGCGTCCGGTATCGCCGACGCCTTGTCGCTCGAAAGCCGCGTTTTCGGCCTCGATTCCGCGGCTTTCGAGCGACAACGGCGCGGCATGCGACCGTGGGCTCCGAGTCTCGCCTGCCCAGCCTGCGGTCTCCCGTTCTTCGCTGCCGCCGTTGTGTATAATAGCTGGTTGCTTGCTTGATTATCAATTGCCGCGCTTTTCGCGCGAAGGGGATTCAGGATTACGGATATGCTAGAAGCACTCGCTCGTCTTTTCTCGTACATCGTTCAGCCTTGCTACGATCTGACAGGAAGCTGGTGGATGGCTATTTTGCTGTTCACCGTGATCATCAAGATCGTTCTCATGCCGCTGTCGCTTTGGTGCCAGTGGAACAGCATCGTCATGGTCAAGATCATGCCGGAGCTCAACCGCATCAAAGTGAAGTACTTCGGCGACGCCGAAGCCATCGGCGAGAAGCAGACCTTGCTGAACAAGAAGCACCACTATCATCCTCTGCTGTCGCTCATTCCGTTGGCGGCGCAGATTCTCGTGCTGTTCGGGCTGGTGGAAGTGATTCACGGCATCACCGACCACGGCGCTCCGGGAACCGAGTTCTTGGGCATGGTGCCGATTGAAGACGGAGGGCTTTCTTGGATCATGCCGCTTCTGGCCGGTTTGTCCGCGGTGGTGATGGGCTTCGCGCAGAACAGGATCAACCCGCTGCAGCGCGAGCAGTCGAAGATGGAGAAGAACACCACCAACGGGCTGTCCATCGTGTTGTCCCTCGTCCTGGGCGTGTACGTGGCCGCCGGCATGGCCTTCTACTGGATATGCTCGAACCTGATGGCCATCGTGGTGCAGGCCCTGTGCAACCTGATCATGCGGCCAGCGAAGTATATCGACTATGCCGAACTCGCTGCAAGTCGTGTGGAGCTGGACGAGCTCAACGCTTTCACGGCGCGTAAAACGCCTTGGTACAAGCGCGATCCGCTGGCGAAGCGCGAGAAGGAGGACTACAAGCGCTTCATGAGCGTGGTCGGCAAGCATATCGTGTTCTACTCCGAGCGCAGCGGCTTCTACAAGTACTTCCAGGGCGCCGTCGAATGGCTGCTGGCGAACTCCGATGCGTGCGTTCACTACGTTACCAGCGATCCCAACGACCAGGTGTTCAAGCTGCATGAGGCAAATCCCCGCCTCATGCCGTACTACATCGGCGACAAGCGCCTGATCACGCTCATGATGAAGCTCGATTGCGACGTTGCCGTGATGACGCTGGACGATCTGGAGAATTTCTACATCAAGCGTTCGTATATTCGCAAAGACATCGAGTACGTGTACGCGTTCCATCATATGACGTCCACGCACTTGGTGTGCACGAAGGAGGCTTTCGACCACTACGACACCGTTCTGTGCGTGGGCCCGCATCAGAAGGCGGAGCTCGAACGCGCCGGGGAGATGCGGGATATCCCTCGTCGCAATCTCGTGGAATGCGGCTACGACCTGCTCGATCGGCAGATCGCGGCCTACGAGTCGCGCAAGGCCGCGAAAGCTGCCGAGGGCGCCGGGTCGCGTCGTCCCGTCGTGCTCGTCGCTCCGTCGTGGCAGGAGGACTGCCTGCTCGACCTGTGCGCCGACGAGGTGCTCGAGCCCTTGCTGGGACGCGGGTTCAGCGTGATCGTGCGTCCGCATCCCGAGTACACCAAGCGCTATCACGCCCGGTGGGAGTCGCTGCAGCAGCGCTACGCGTCGTGGTCGCGCGACGACATCTACTTCGAGCAGGACTTCAGCACGTCCGATTCGGTCTACGATGCCGACGTGCTGGTCACCGACTGGTCCTCCATCGCCTGCGAGTTCTCCTTCACCACGATGAAGCCGTGCGTGTTCGTGGACACGCCCATGAAGGTGACCAACCCCGATTGGGAAGAGCTGGGCATCGAGCCCGCCGATCTGGCCATCCGCAATCAAATCGGCGCGTCGCTGGCCATGGAGGAGCTGCCGCGGTTGGGCGATGTCGTGGAGGACATGGTTGCCCGCCCCGAAGCCTGGCGGAACCGTATCGAGGAGGTGCGTTCGCGCATGATCTACCATAAGGGTCGCGGGGGCGAGATCGCCGGCGCATATCTGCTTGACCGCATGCTGGCGAAGCAGGGCGACCGGGCCGTCGAGGCGTCCGGAGCATCCCGGCTGGATAGGGCTGGCGTAGCCGGCTGGATCGACGAGGAGGTGCGTCATGCGGGATAGCAGCCTGCCGCGCTTCGCTGCGCGCATCGGCCTTGCGGCGTCCGACGTCGCGTTCCCCCTTGTCATCGCTCTGGTTTTGACGCTGGGTTTCGCCTCGCCGGCCTACGCCTACGTCGACCCTTCGGTCATGACCTACACCATACAGGCGCTGGCGGGCGTCGCGGTGGCGCTTTCGGCTGTGCTCGGCGTCGTTTGGCGCCGCATGCGCAGACATCTTCTGCATATTCTGCGCATCGACGAGAACGAGGGAAAACAGGTTGAAGGCGCGGTGCACGCGCTCGATCCGCTTGCGTTCGATTACCGAGACCGCCTCGATAGGGCGGAATCGGAAGCGCGCAGGATGAAGGCCAAGCAAGCGTCGAACAAGCCTGAGACGCTGTGCTGGCGTGCGCGCTTCCTGTTCTCGCTGGCGGCTTCGCTGATGCTGGTCTACACGTTCGCGGTGGTGGCTCCGCTGGAAATCGTCGCCAGCAGCGTTAACAGCCTGCTTTTCACGGTGACGGACGTCTGGGTTCCCTTCGCCGTCGTCGGGCTCGCGGGCACTGTCGTGCTAGCCTTAGCGTTGTCGCTGTTGCGGGGAAGGGCGTTCAACGTGTGCTTCGCGGTCGTGGCGGCCGTGGGCGTAGCCGGCTTCGTGCAGGCCCTGTTCCTGAACGGATCTCTTCCCGCAGCCGACGGCACGCAGGTGGTTTGGGACGACTACACCACGGCCACCGTGGTGAGCGCCGTCGTGTGGATCGTCCTCATCGGGTCGGCGGTGTTCCTGTCGCTGAGGAAGTCGCTGGCGTTCAAGGGCGCGGCCGCCGCGCTGTGCCTGGTGGGCGTCGTCGCGCAATCGGTGAGCCTGGGAGTCCTGCTCACCGCGCCGGCGCCCGACGGCTTGCCCCCTGTCGCCGCGAGGCATTCCGTCACTACCGACGGAGTCTCGGAGGTTTCGTCGAACGGCAACATCATCATGTTCGTGCTGGATACGTACGACACGCTGTATTTGGAGGAGGGTCTGGAGGAGGGGCCCGGCTGCCTCGACGAGTTCACCGGGTTCACCTGGTTCGACAACTCCACCGGCTCGATGATCCCCACGCGCTACGCCATGGCCTCGATGCTGACGGGGCACGTCCCTCGACGAGGCGATGAGGGCTTCTCCACGTCGTTGATCATCGACTGGTACGAGCAGCACGGCCTGATCGACGACATCAACGCGCAGGGGTACGAGACGCGCCTGTACGCCACCGACATCAACGATGCCATCGGCTCCCTGTCCGATCGGGTGGAGAACATCAAGCTTCGCGAGAACCGGCTGGACTATCCGTCGGCGGTTGCGATGCTGGTGAAGTGTTCGCTGTACCGCGATCTGCCCTTGGGCGCTGAAGCCGCCGTTCTGGTTCTACACCGACGAGGTGAACAGCGCCGCGCTGGGAAGCGGCGCCGAGAGCGCCGTGAACGCGCTGTGGACCATGGACGACGCGCGCTACTACGCTACTCTCAAAGAGCAGGGGACTGAGCGCCGCCGACCTCGATGCGGAAGGGGAGCTTCCGCGTCATACACCTGGCAGGTCCCCCATCCGCCGTACACGTTGAACCGCAATGCCGAGACGGTGGAGGGCGGAACCGGCGCCATCGAGCAAGGCCTCGGATCTCTCCACATCGTGAGCGCGTACCTGGAGGAGCTCAAGCGGTTGGGCTTGTACGACGAGGCCACCATCGTGGTGACCGCCGACCATGGCGAGTGGTACATCGCCGAAGACATAGTGCGTGCGACCAGCCCTATCATGCTGGTGAAGCCCTCGACGCAGCCGGGCGGCTCGGACGAGCCCGTGAAGCGCTCTTCGGTGCCGACGGGACACGTCGATCTCGCGGCGACGCTGCTCGAGGCCGCCGGGGGCGATGCCTCCGCGTACGGCGGGATGAGCGTGTTCGACGTGCCCGACGCCCCGCGCACCCCGCTACTACAACGCCTCGTCGGTGGTGGGTCCCGAGCACGTGTACACGTCCATCATTCAGTGGGAGATCGAGGGCGATGCGATGAACTGGGACGATTGGCGCGAAACCGGTGTGAAATGGCCCATCGGCTGATCGTGCCGCGCCGCTTCCGCCGTCGGCCTCTGACGAGGCTGTGAAAAAGCGCGTCTTCCGAGGGCTGACTCCGAGGCTTTGTGCTAGGATGTGAACGAACAAACGTTTGCAACCGAAACGCGGCCGCTGCAACATGCCCCGCGCGACGACGAGAAGGAACCGATGACGCGCACCGAACGAACCATCCTAGGCATCGATCCCGGCCTGGCCAACACGGGTTGGGGCATCGTCGAGCAGTGCGGTCCGCGCCTCGCGTGCACGGCGTACGGCTGCGTGTCCACAGCGAAGGACCTGCCGCTGGCCCAGCGCCTGCGGAAGATCCACGAGCAGATGGCCGCGGTGATCGCGCGGTTCGAACCGGCGTGCGTGGGCATCGAGACGGTGTGGTTCGGCGTGAACGTGCAGAGCGCGTTCGCCACGGGGCAGGCACGCGGCGCGGCGCTCGTGGCCTGCGCCGAGCGCGATCTCGAGGTGCTCGAGTTCTCGCCCAGCCAGATCAAGCTGGCGGTGGTGGGCACGGGTTCGGCCGAGAAGGACCAGGTGCAGTACATGGTGCGCCAGCTGCTGGCGCTCGAGGACGTCCCGCGGCCCGACCACGCCGCCGACGCGCTGGCGGCCGCCATCTGCTACACCACCCACGAGGGCTTTGCGCGCCGCACGGGCGCGGCGTGCGCTGCCTACGACGTTCCCGATCGCGGCATTCTCGCGTGCGGTGCTTCCGCTGGAAAGGACAGGCTATGATCGCGTTTCTCAAAGGGGTGCTGGCGGCCAAGACGGCCACGACCGCCTTCATCGAGGTGAACGGCGTGGGCTACGCCGTGGGCATGTCCCAGGCCAGTCTGTCGAAGCTGCCCGAGGCGGGCGCGGCGGTGGAGGTGCATACGTTCCTCCAGGTGCGCGACGACGGACTGTCGTTGTTCGGCTTCCTTACGCTGGAAGAGAAAGCGCTGTTCGAGCGGCTCATCGGCGTGGGCGGCGTGGGGCCGAAGGTGGCGCTCGCCGCGCTGTCGGCGTTCTCGCCCGCGGGCCTCGTGGCCGCCGTGCAGGCGCAGGACGTGGCCGCGGTGCAGCGCATTCTCGGCGTGGGCAAGAAGACGGCCTCGCGCATCATCCTCGAGCTGAAGGGTTCGTTCGACGAAGGCCTGGCGGGCCTGTTCGACGAGGCGGCGCCCGCGGTCGCGTCGGCGGCGAACCTCGCGGGCACGCGGGAGGCGCTGCTGTCGATGGGCTTCACGTCCGAGGAGGCCGACGTCGCGCTCAAGGGCGCTCCCGAAGGCGCGGCCGAAAGCGTGCTGCTACAATATGCGCTGAAGCGATTAGGGACGAACTAGGCGAAGCCGGGCGGCGCTGCGCGCGCCGTCGGGACGGATAGGCGGCTATGGCTGACAACGGCATTGAAATAGAAGGGCTCGTGTTCGAAGCGGGCGCGGGGCGAAGCGACGACTCGCTCGTCGACGCTCGCTCGCGCGCCGTGACGCCTGCGCTCACCGAGGACGACCTCGCGCTCGACCGCAGCCTGCGCCCCAAGCGCCTGGGCGACTACCTGGGCCAGACGAAGATCAAGGAGTCGCTCGCCATTCTCATCGGGGCCGCGCAGGCGCGCGGCGACGTGGTGGACCACATCCTGTTCTCGGGGCCTCCGGGCCTCGGCAAGACCACGCTCGCGGCCGTCGTGGCCAACGAGCTGGGCGCGAACATCAAGACGACGAGCGGCCCCGCCATCGAGCGCACGGGCGATCTCGCGGCCATCCTCACGAACCTCGAAGAGGGCGACGTGCTGTTCATCGACGAGATCCATCGCTTGAACCGCATGGTGGAGGAGGTGCTCTACCCCGCGCTCGAGGACTTCGCTCTCGACATCGTGGTGGGGAAGGGACCGGCGGCGCGCTCCATCCGCCTCGACCTGCCGCGCTTCACGCTCGTCGGCGCCACGACGCGCACCGGGCTGTTGACGGGCCCCTTGCGCGACCGCTTCGGCATCGCGTTCCGCTTGCAGTACTATTCGCCCGAGGAGCTGGCCTCCATCGTGCGCCGCTCGGCGTCCATCCTGGACGTCGCTATCGAGGAAGACGGCGCGCTCGAGATCGCACGCCGCAGCCGCGGCACGCCGCGCTTGGCGAACCGGCTGCTCAAGCGCGTGCGCGACTGGGCGCAGGTGCGCGGCGACGGCGTCATCGACGAGGACGTGGCCGCTCAGGCGCTCAGCTTCTTCGAGGTGGACGCGCTCGGTTTGGACGCGGTGGACAATCGCATCCTCGAGCTCTTGGCCGTGCAGTTCGGCGGGCGGCCCGTGGGTCTGACCACGCTCGCGTCGGCGCTGTCGGAAGACACCGATACGCTCGAGGACGTGTACGAGCCCTACCTCATGCAGCAGGGCCTGCTCGTGCGCACGCCGAAGGGCCGCATCTGCACCGAGCGGGCCTACGACCACTTGGGAATCAAGGTCCCGTCATCCTCGTAACCTCGGTGCCCGGGCTTGCCCGGGCCTTTGAAAGGAGCTCGCATGCTCGAACAGGATTATCTCATGCGCATCTTGCTGCAGTTCGCGGAAGCCATCCGTCGCAGCTGGTCGCGGGCGGTGGAGGATCGCGACCCGCGCGACGCCGCCAACATGTTGGAGCGCGCCGTGGGCGACGCCACCGATATCGACGGTGCCACGCTGTTGTCGCTGTCGCCGGAGTCCATTGCGAGCGTCATGCAGGTGTCGGGGGTCGACCCGCGCGTGTCCGAGTACATCGCGCGCAGCTTGCTGCTGGCTTCGGGCTACCTGGGAGAGGCCGGCGAGCACGAGCTGGCCGCCCTGCGCGCCGAGCAGGCGCGCGCACTGGCCGTCGCCTACGACCTCGACCTGCCCGATACGCCCGAAGAGCTGGCGCTGCTGCTGGACGAGGCCGACGCGGAGCTTGCGCAGGAGGCCGATTCCACCATGGACGTGCTGGGCTACGGCACCGAGCCCGTCATCCCGTCGGCTGTGATAGAAGCGCCTCTCGACTCCGACCGATAAGCGCGGTCGATAACCCTCATGCAACGGATCGGTAAAATAAGGACGAAAAAGAGAATCCCGAGCTTTTTCGGTGTCGCATAGCGTATAGTAAGCATGTGCCCTCGAGGTGAGGGCGAGTGTTGCGGCCATGCAGCACACAGTGTTACCTCCTCGGGGACGAGGAGAGGAAAGAGGATTTAAAATGGCGGAAGGTACTGTTAAGTGGTTCAACCCGGAAAAGGGCTACGGCTTCATCTCTCAGAAGGATGGCGAAGATCTCTTCGTGCATTTCTCCGAGATCAAGATGGACGGCTTCAAGACGCTTGACGAAGGTGCTGCGGTGCAGTTCGACGTCACGACCGGTCAGAATGGCAAGCTTCAGGCAAGCAACGTGACGAAGGCATAAGCAGACTAACTATAGAATGCTGAAATGGCCCCGCAAACGCGGGGCCATTTTTTTGCGCTCGGGATGTCTGCTCGAGCTGCGCGCATTCGCTCGAAACGCACGTTACAACCTGCTGGAGCGTGTGTTTCGGGCGAATGCGCAGCTTCGGAACGGCGGCTGGGCCGTACCTAGCAGATGAACATGGCGTCGCCGAAGGAGAGCATGCGGTAGCGCTCCTCGATGGCATGGCGGTAGGCGGCCATGATGTGCTCGCGCGTGGAGAACGCGGACACGAGCATCATGAGCGTGGAGCGGGGCACGTGGAAGTTCGTGATGAGGGCGTCCACCACGTGGAATTGCGAGCCGGGCAAGAGGTAGAGCGACGTCGTCTCGCGATCACGCGGCGTGACTGCTCCCGTCCCGTCGTCCCAGGCGCTTTCCAGGCTTCGCACGCTCGTCGTGCCTACGGCGACGACGCGCCCGCCGCGCTCGCGCGTCTCGGCGATAGCCTCCACCGTGCGCTCGGGCACCGTGTAGTACTCGGTGTGGATGGCGTGCTGCGTCGGGTCGTCCTCGTCCACGATGCGGAACGTGTCGAGGCCCACTTCGAGCTCGACGGTCTCCCAGCGCACGCCCTGCTCGCGCAGACGCTCGATGAGCGCGGGAGTGAAGTGCAGGCCCGCAGTGGGCGCGGCGGCCGAGCTCTCGCGGCGGGAGTACACCGTCTGGTACAGCTCCTCGTCGCCGGCGTAGTCCTTGATGTAGGGCGGCAGCGGCGTGTGGCCCACGGCGTGCAGCGCTTCGTCGAGGGAGGGCAGCGGCGTGGTCAGGCGCGCGAGGCGCTCGCCTTTCTGGGCGTCGGGCAGCCAGTCGACGATCTCGGCCGACAGCGCCACCTCGCCTACGGCGTCGACGAAGTCGACGACGGCGCCCGTGCCCGGCTTCAGGCGCTTGCCGGGACGCACGAGCACTTCCCACAACGCGCTTCGGTTCTCCGTCGGCGTGCCGTGCTGGCGCAGCAGGAACACCTCGGCCGCTCCGCCCGTGCCGCGCTTCGCGCCCAGCAGGCGGGCGGGCATGACGCGCGTCTCGTTCGCCACGAGCAGGTCGTTCGGGGTTAGGTAGTCGACGATGTCGCGGAAGACGCGATCCTCGACCTCGCCGGTGACTCGGTTCATCACGAGCAGGCGGCAGCCGTCCCGCTCGGCGGCTGGCTCCTGCGCGATGAGCTCAGGGGGCAGGTCGTAATCGAAATCAGAGGTTTTCATGCGTGCTTCCTTCGTGCTTTGTGAGATCGGCGGTGCGAACTGCCTATTATAGGCCTTGTTGCCCGCCGATGGGCGCTTATCCTTCCCACTTCATCTCGTACCAGCATTCCAGGGACAATCCCGGCACGCGCTTGAACTCGTCCATGTTGTTCGTTACGAGGACGGCGTTGTTTGCGAGCGCGGTTGCGGCGATGAAGAGATCGTTGTGGCCGATCTTCTTCCCGCTCCGCTCAAGAAGCGCGCGAATCCGGCCGTATTCGCGCGCGCAATCGGAGTCGAATGGCAGCACGTCGAAGGGGAGCGTGAATTCGTCGACGAGCCAGCGCGCCTTCTCCGGTCGAGAGCTTTTCTCCACGCCGACGAGCAGCTCGCCTTCCACGATGGCTGGAATTTTGAACAGGCGCGGGTCGCTGTTTCGCATAAGATCGTAGGCGTAAGGCAACCGTCCTCGCAAGAAGTCGATGCAGATGCAGCTATCGAGCAGGTACATCGCTACGCCAGCTCCAGAGCGGGAATGGGATCGAGATCGAAAGGCTCGTCTGGCGGCTCGACCAGCACGCCGTCCTCGCAAGCGCCGTACAGGTTGAAGAACCCGTGCGGCCAACGGTTGTTCTCAGCGTGGTCCTTGAGCACGCCCGCCACGAACTTCGAGAGCGTCTTCCCCTCGCGCGAGGCGTCCTGGCGCAAGCCTTCCATCATGGGATCGTCCAAATACAGGGAAAGCTGGGGCATCGTCGCTCCTTCCGTCGAACAGGCTATCACTATACTTGGAAGTATACTTGGTTCGACGGTAGAATGCAAGCACGCCTACCCCTCGCTGCGCTCCTGGTCGCGCAGCGCCTTCAACACGGCGCGCTTGCGGGCCTGCTTGGCGTCGTAGGCGGCGCGCTCGGCCTTCCGGGCGATCCGCTCGGCTTCGGCGGCGGCGCGCTCGGCGGCATGGAGGGCGGCTTCCGCCTTGCGGGCCGCCGCTCGCTCGGCCTTGCGCTCGGCGCGCTCGGCGGCGGCCTCGGCGTCCGAGAAGCGGCAGCCGCAGTAGTTCTGGCGGTACATTCTTAAGCTCCGGCTGCGGTGCGTGGCCTCGTCGTAGAACGGGCGGTAATCCTCGAACAGCGGCCGCACGCCCGCGGCGGAGGCTGCGCGCTCCAGCTCCTCGCGGATGACGTCGGTGTATTGGTAGGGGCTCACCGAAAGCGTGGTGCCCACCGCGTCGAACCCCTGCTCGGCGGCGAGCGCGGCGGCCTCTTCGAAGCGCAGGCGGTAGCACGCGCGGCAGCGCGCCTCGCGGCGGACGGGGTCGTGCGCCGCCTCGCCGACGCGTCCCGCGCTCGCCTCCCAGGCGGCCGGGTCGTAAGCGCCCTCCACCACGGGCACCTGCTCGTCTGCGGCCCAAGCGCGCAGCGTGGCCAGACGGCGCGCGTACTCGTCGGCAGGCGCGATGTTCGAATTGAGATAGGCGATGGTCAGGTCGTGCCCGGCCGCGCGCAGCAGGCGCACGGGTTCGAGCGAGCACGGTCCGCAGCAGGCATGAAGCAGTAATTTCATCGGGTTTCCACGCTCCTTCGCAACGTGACGTATACTACCATGCTTGCAAGCGTATTCATCGAATCAAAGGATCGACGCCATGGCATCTCGCACCTACCGCGCAATCTTCTTCGACTTGGACGGCACGCTCTTGCCCATGGAGCTCGACGAGTTCCTGGGCGCCTACTTCGAAGCCATCGCGAACTTCGTCGCCGCGCACGGGCTGGACGCGGCGACGTTCTCGGCCGGGCTCAAGGCGGGGATCAAGGCCATGGCCGTCCACGACGACGGCCGTACGAACGCCGATGCATATTGGGAGGCGTTCTTCAGCCACGCCGATCGCGATGCCGCAGACTGGGACGAGCTGCTCGCCGGCTTCTACGAGCGCGACTTCGGCGCGATCGGCGCAGGCGTCGTCCCCAACTCGGCCGCGGCGCGCGCCATCGAGACGCTGGCTGCGAAGGGGTACCCGCTCGTGCTGGCAACCATGCCCATGTTCCCGCGCCGCGCCGTGGAATGGCGTCTGTCGTGGGCGGGCATCGACGCCTCCCGCTTCGGGCGCATCACGTCGTTCGAGAATTCCACGTCGGTGAAGCCGAAGCTGGCCTACTACGCCGAGAACGTGGCGGCGTGCGGCCTCGCCGGCGAAGACGTGCTCATGGTGGGCAACAACACGGTGGAGGACCTGGCCATCCGGGGACTCGGCGCCGACGCGTTCCTCGTGACCGATCACCTCCTCGACCCGGACGAAGGCTTCGATCTGGCTTCCGTCAAGCACGGCACCATGGAGGAGTTCGCCGCTTGGGCCGAGGCGCTGCCCGCGTGCGCCGACCCCGCGCAGGGCATCGAGGCGGGCATCGTCGAAGCCGCGGCACGCGCGGCCGTCCTGTCCCGCGCAGAGGAGGCCTAGCATGACGTTGTTCGACTGCGAACTCCAGGCGACGAGCGGCCACGCCCGCGCGCTGTCCTACGAAACGGCGCACGGGTCGTTCCAGACGCCGATGTTCATGCCGGTGGGCACGAGCGCAAGCGTGAAGGGCGTCACCGTGGGCCAGCTGAACGACCTCGGCAGCCAGGTGGTGCTGGCCAACACGTACCACCTGTCGCTGCGCCCCGGCGCCGACGTGGTGGCCGAGGCGGGAGGGGTGCACCGTTTCATGAACTACGACGGCCCCATGCTCACCGATTCGGGCGGGTTCCAGGTGTTCAGCCTGGCCGACACGCTCAAGCTGGACGACGAGGGCCTCACGTTCCGCTCCATCTACGACGGGACCAAGGTGCGCTGGACGCCCGAGAGCAACATGGAGATCCAGGAGCAGCTGGGCGCCGACATCGCCATGCAGCTGGACCAATGCACGCCCTACCCGGCCGAGAAGGCCTTCGTGGCGAAAGCCGTCGATCTGTCGGCCAACTGGGCGCGCCGCTGCCTGGCGGCGCATCAGCGCCCCGACCAGACGCTGTTCGGCATCGTCCAGGGCGGCATGGAGCTGGACCTGCGGCTGGAATCCATCCGCCGCCTGCGCGAGATCGAGGACGAGAGCCTGGCGCGCGGCGGGCGCCGCTTCGGCGGCTTCGGCATCGGCGGCTACTCGGTGGGCGAGGATCACGAGGTGATGTTCGAGACGCTGGGCCCCGTCGCCCGCGCCTGCCCCGAGGACCGTCCGCGCTACCTCATGGGCGTGGGCAACCCCACGACGCTCGTGCGCGCGGTGCGCGAGGGCGTTGACATGTTCGACTGCGTGCTGCCCACCCGCACGGCGCGCATGGGCACGGCGTTCTCGTCGACGGGTCGCATGAACATGCGCAACGCGAAGTTTACGCGCGACTTCGGCCCGCTCGACCCCGCGTGCACCTGCCCGACGTGCCGGAACCACAGCCGCGCCTACATCCGCCACCTCGTGAAGCAGAACGAGATGCTGGGCGGCATCCTGCTGTCCGTCCACAACCTGCACTACCTCATCGATCTCATGCGCCGTGCCCGCGAAGCGGTGCTGGCGGGGGCGTACGAGGAGTTCTACGAAGCCTGGATGGCCAGTCCCGCGGCGAAGGACTACTAGGGAAGGCGCTCGGGCGGACGCTTTCCCTGACCGGGGCCGTAACCTAACCGTAGGGATTAGCCCTGATCTTTTCGGCACCCTTCCTTCCGCATTCTCCTGGGTTGTGGCACAATGGGACAGTTACTGTGCAGGGAGCCTGCGGGCTCGCGCACGACGCACGCACGAGAAGCTCAACGAGGGAGAACGTCACATGGCGGCAACGCAGAAGACGAAGAAGAAACCCGCTCGGCCCACCGATCGGCGCAACATCTGGCTGCTCATCATCACGACCCTGCTGGTGCTGGGGTCCGTCTTCATGTTCACGCCGCCGCAGGAGAAGATCAACCAGGGCCTCGACATCCAAGGGCGGCCTGTCGGTGGTGCTGACGGCGAAGAGCACCGACGGCCAGGCCGTGTCGAACGACGACATGGAGAAGAGCCGCGCCATCATCGAGAGCCGCGTGAACGCGCTGGGCGCCTCGGAGGCCGTGGTGCAGGTGCAGGGCACCGACCAGATCCTCGTGCAGATCCCCGGCCTCACCAACACCGAGGACGCGCTCAACACCATCGGCAAGACCGGCAAGCTCGAATTCGCGCGCCTCGACTCGTTCACCGACGAGGACGTGAAGACGAAGATCGAGAACGGCCAGGCCTCCGGCGAGGGCACCGTCTCCGACGACCTCGGGCGTGGCCACGCTGCCGACGGGCGAGACGCAGCACCTCAAGGTGGAGGACGGCACGTACACGCCCATCGTCACCGGCTCGAACATCACGAAGGTCGACATCGGCAAGCGGAGCGACACCTCCACCGACTACGCCGTGAACATCTCGCTCGATTCGGCCGGCGCGGCGGCGTTCGCCGAGGCCTCGAAGGACCTCGCGCCCACGAAGGGCAAGATCGTCATCATCCTGGACAACGAGGTGCAATCGGCGCCCCGCAACGCAGTCCGAGATCCCCGACGGCAACATCCAAATCACCGGGCAATTACTCGCTCGACGAGGCCAAGGCGCTGCAGACCGTGCTGGAAAGCGGCTCGCTGCCCGTGAGCTTCGAGTACGCCCAGAGCCAGACCGTCGGGCCCGACGCTCGGCCAGGACGCGCTGGCTTCCGGCGTGCTGGTGGCCCTCATCGGGCTGGCGGTGGTCATGCTGTACCTGCTGTTCTTCTACCGCGGCCTCGGGCGCCATCACCGCCGCCGCCATGATCGTGTTCGCGGTGCTGTACCTGGGCATCCTGGCCACGCTGTCGTCGTTCGGCCTGTTCAGCCTGTCGCTCGCCGGCATCGCCGGCATCGTGCTGACTATCGGCATGGCGGCCGACTCGTCCATCCTCACGATGGAGCGCTTCCGCGAGGAGATCCGCATGGGACGCAGCGTGCGCGCCGCGTCCGTGACGGGCGTGAAGCACGCCATCGTCACGTCGGTGGACGCCGACCTCGTGACGCTCGTGTCGGCGCTGTCGCTGTTCTTCCTGGCCAGCGCCTCGGTCAAGGGCTTCGGCCTGACGCTGGCGCTGGGCATCGTGTGCGACATCGCCATGATGCTGCTGTTCAAGGCGCCGCTCATCCGCGTGCTGGCGCCGAAGGTCATCGCGCGGCACCCGGGCTTCTGGGGCATCAAGGACAGCCTGGCCGCGTCCAAGGACTACGCGGCGCTCGCCGCGGCCGAGGGCACGAGCGTGGCCGCGGCCGAGGCCGGGCGAGACCATCAACCCGACCGAGTCCGAGGAGGCCGCCGAGCGCCGCGAGGGCGCTGCCGGGCGAGGCGGCCGCGAAGGCGGCGCGCAAGCCGCGCGGCAAGTTCATCAAGCACGACATCAACTTCCTCGGGCTACCGCCGCGTGTTCCTCGGCGTGGCCGCCGTGCTCGTGTGCGTGTCGCTGGCCATCGTGGGCGTGAAGGGGCCTGAACTTCGGCATCGAGTTCGTGGGCGGCACGTCGGTGTCGTTCCACAGCACGGGCGACGTGAACACCGAGCAGATGCGCAGCGCCTTCGACGAGGCGGGCGAGCCCGACGCCGTGGTGCAGACCACCACCGCCGACGGCGACCAGGGCTTCCTCGTGCGCACCACCACCACGAGCGCCGAAGAGGCCACGCAGCGCGCGAACCAGGTGGCGGACAAGCTGGGGCTGTCCACCGACAGCTTCGAGGTGACCACCATCGGACCCGACTGGGGCGCCAGCGTCATCCAGTCGTCGCTCATCGCGTTCCTCGTGTCCATCGTGCTCATCATCATCTACATCGCCATCCGCTTCGAATACAAGATGGGCGTCACCGCCATCGTGGCGCTGCTGCACGACCTCGTGCTGGTCATGGGCGTGTACGCGCTCGTGGGCCGCGAGGTGAACCCGAACACCATCGCCGCGCTGCTCACCATTCTGGGCTACTCGCTGTACGATACGGTGGTCGTGTTCCACCGCATCAACGACAACATGCAGTCCGACGACATCAAGTGCACGTTCATGACGATGGCGAACCACTCCATCAACCAGGTGCTCGTGCGCACCATCAACACGACGCTCACCTCGCTCATCCCCGTGCTGGCCATGCTGCTGTTCGGCGGCGAGACGCTCAAGGACTTCGCGTTCGCCATGGTCATCGGCCGCGTGTGCCCCTCGTACTCGTCCATCGCGGTGGCGTCGCCCTTGTACGCGATGTGGAAGACGCGCGAGCCGCGCTACCAGAAGCTGGTGAAGAAGTTCGGGCCCGAGGTCGGCCGGTTCGAGTTCGGCAACCCG
>QFCE01000248.1_pt1 | contig 99286 bp, 101 predicted proteins | sample 5346091 | NCBI WGS metagenome assembly QFCE01 (sample SAMN09062252, study PRJNA434731) | Human gut metagenome, whole genome shotgun sequencing project. | isolation source: stool timepoint A chromium assembly | host: Homo sapiens | collected 2015
TATATTTTATGTTATTCTTCGTTATATCATTTCCTTGCATTCAATTTCTCCTATTTTCCATCAAACATATAAACTTATATCGTATCTCTCTTACAACTTCCGATTGAGATTTCACCTGTTTTAAGAAATTTAATAACTGTTATATTTTGTTATTAAATTCTCCGCAAACCATTGAAAACACTGGATTTGTCGCAGGTGAGCTTTCCCTTATTGTTTCCCTTGTGTTATATCGTCCCACCAGTGTTTACGAACTCTGATAAGGGAAAATACAAGGACAAAAAAATTATATAAAACAGTATAACACAAAATAAAAGTGACATGGTGAACTGATTGAAATGCTTCTGATTTTTGTAGCAAATAATTGATTGAACGATAAGGAGATAAGATACGATGAGCACAATATTTGGAGAATATAATCCCGGACGAAACAGCATTGATGTTTATACCAGTGCAGACTATATGCTTCGCATTGACTGCTGGGAAGCAGAAAAGAATTTGAGAACCACACCCGGATCAGATTGTGCATTAAACACACTTGCCATTGATGAACCACTAGAATATGCTAGACTGTATCTTGATGGGAATTTACAGATGTGGTTAGATGCAGAAGATTCCTTGACATTATAGTAATGTTCAAAAAACGCTGAGAATAATTTCTTCTCAGCGTTTCGACAACTATTTTCTTTCCTTTGACACCTTCTCACTTATTCTCTGATAGATTTCCTTTGTCTCTGCGTCATTTTCCCCATTTACAACTAATATTTTTCCATCTATGTTCATGACAACATATGAATGGCAGGAGGCATGAGTGTAGCGGATATAATCTCCGAAGATATCGTTTTTGAAGTTTCCCATAGCATACTTCAGGTTTCCAAAACCATTAGTTCTGTAATCATTATCGTTCTGCAATACATTTTCTTCATAAGAAATGCTATCAATTTGCGAATACTCCCTGTATAATCATTCCATCCTTTTGCTTCAATGTTAAAATCACGATCATTACAACGAATCTGAATGCTCCCACAAAACAAAGTCCATATAGTAAACACAATAGTGGGAATTGCGATGATCAGATATATCACACTTTTGTCAATGCTGATTTCATTTTTCTTATTACGAATTGTTCTAAACATGATATTGCTCTCCTTTTTACGCTGATACAAATTCTAATTTATTTGATTAGATGTGCTGTAATAATCGTATAACTATAAGAGTTAATAGTTATTTTAATATTATCAATTTCACGATACCAATTTTTACCTTGCTTATAAATATCACAATTGTTATCTAATATTTTATTTTTACAAAATTTAACTACATCATTAGTATCCAATTTTAGATTCATCTTAATTCTATCAATACCCATTCCAGTAGTATGAATTTTATCTATATTAGACAATAATATATCTTTATTCAAAAATATCATCTCACTTCCAAATTCTAATTTGTCAGTCCAAAATCAGGACTCCTGCACAATCGGACATTTGTGTAAATGAAAGAGCCGGAAATTCTTTTCTCAGTTCTTCAACGACAAAGTAGATTTCATCATTATCCCATGTGTCTCCTGCCTTCAATTTACACTTTTCTAAATCCTTTCGTGTTTCAAAGGCAACATCGCCGATTATAATTTTGCCGTTTTTCTTTAAGTGATTACGCAATTCTAGAAAGAAATCTTTCTTCTGATCATCCGTCAAATGATGCAAAGAGTATGTCGCAACAATATAATCATAACGAAAATTTTGCAATGGTTCGACAAGCTCTTTTGAAAAGTCCCCCTGATATAAATGTGCATTGGGCATTTTCTCAGATGCCAACTCAATCATCCTAGATGAAAAGTCCTGTCCATATATGGAGCACCCTTGCTCATATAGCTTTGTTGTTAATGTACCTGTCCCGAACCCAATATCCAAAACAATGGCATTTTCAGTTTTCATTATAGTCTGAAAAATGAATCCAAGTACCTTTTTGTAACCAGCAAAAGGATATGTGTTTTTCTCATCAGAAATGCCGACAGTTTTGTCGTAACCATCTGCCCAAAGATCAAACTCTTTTTTATCTAGCATATTTACTCCCTCCATAACTTCTAATTTATCTAGCTAAATAAATATCATACACCTTAGTTTTTAAACATTTGCTATATTAACCAATTTAGCTAGAATCACAATTCTCTTATTGTTATCTCTTGTATCACAAGTAACCAATGTCATTAATCGATCTTCTTTATTCACTGAAACACCAGTTTTATATAATCCTCTATTAATGGAATCTGGTATCAAGGCATTAATCTGCTTATCAAGTTATATGCAGTAACTACATAGACAAAAATTGCTACACCTGCAAATATCATAGCATCTTTCTTTGCACCATTATCATAACACTCCCTTGCATTCGTCAAAAAGGTTAATCCCATAAAAACAAACATAATTGGCAGTGTTATATCAGTAGACACTATGTTCATCAGTCCAAGAGAACCGAAAATAATCGTTAAAACACTAAATATTACTTTCTTGGTACGCATAAGTACTTCTCCTTCCAACTTCTGTTTCTTTTTAGATACACTAATTTATTCGAGATTTTTTATAACTAAGTTGTAATTGCTATCATAATGCAGTCCAAGTTCTCTACACATTCTATCGTTTACCTTATCTAAGGCTTTTTTGTATTCTGCGTACTGTGGAGATAGCACCATCAAATTAGGAATGAATATGTCGTTATATCCTTTATCTTGGAACTCTTTCTGCATTTTTCTCTGGGCAATAAATGACGGATGATATTTCATAATGCCAGTTTTCATTTTAGCACCTTTCTTTACCATTTCTTTTAATTTTTCATATTCGCTTTCACTCATATCACGATAATAAGCTATCATCTCATCTGCAGTTCTTGTTTCCGGTGCAATCCCACCTGCTATTTTTACACCTATTCCCATAATAAAAGGAACTTTCAATGTCGTTTCATCACAATACTCTAATATGTTCCGTAAGGCTTGCTTCTGCTCCAAAGTCTTTAATCTCACATTAAGAAATGGTTTGAAGTGACTTTTTAAGTAATCTCCCCATTCTTTCCCCGGTAATAAAGACTCAATCGCATTTTCGACAGTTTGGTAATCAAGTATCTCATTTGCCTTGTCTGCATTACCATCATCTATAAATTGCTTCAACGCTTCAAGTTCTGAGTCCTGTAAAATTTTTTCCTGTAATTTTTCCTGATAAATACGTAAAAGAATACTTTTATCATCTTTTTCCAAAAGGGTTTGTATATCTTTAATACCAATCCCAAGCTTTCTATATACCGAAATTTTTTTTAAAGTTTTAACGTCTTGCATGGAGTAGTTTCGATAGCCGTTGCTATCTTTATCTACTGACAACAATCCTTTTTCTTCATAGTATTTAACTGCACGCTTTGTCATTCCGACTTCCTTAATAATTTCATTTAATAACATCGGACACACCTCCTTGTGATGATAGTATAAGGGTGTACGTTACGTACAAGTCAATATATTTTTGAAGTTTTCATTTCAATCATACAAATTCGATTTATTGATTTATTTTAACACAAAATATAAGTGGTTTGTAGAGAGGAAATATATCGTGTTTAATTTTCATACAAAAAATTTGTAACACCATCATATTACCAATAAAAACTTGTAAAACCTATATCGCTTTATAACTGTTTTCATGAAACTAACAGCTTCTTTTAAGAAAAAGATTTGTTCTCACTTCATGAAACTAAGAATTACGTTTGCTTATTCGTGCTCAATAAAGCACAAAAAAAAGCAAAGAAACATTAAGTCTCTTTGTCCTTAGGCGTTCGAGATGTAATCACAGATATTCTTAGATGCAGGTGCTTTCGATGAAGGTCTTCTTTTTTTACAACTTGGACAAGCCATCCTCACGGAAACCTCCAAAACACTCCCAATAGTTAAATAGAAGACATAAAAAAAGTGGGTAAATTGATGAGGTTTACCCGTTACTAGTTTTGTCTATACATCGACAAACTGAAATTTGACTTTCCTATTTTCTTAAAATCTCATGTGGAGCTTCTATTTCATTTGCCAAGGTATGCTCTGTTAATTCTGACATCAATTTCAATTTTTTATTAATCAATGGTCGCATACAATTAGGAACATGTTCCTGATGCGCTCTGTGGATTGCTACACATTCCTTACAGTTTCCGTGATAACGACAGGCTTTCAGGCAAGGACAGTGATCTTTGTCTTTATACTCCTTACGAAATTCCGCTGCAAATTCTTCTTGCAGTCTCAGCCCCTCGACACGGTTTCCCTTATGAAATTCTACCATTGCATCCAGTTCTTTCTGGTTCCCTTCAATCTTCATGTTATTATAGCGCCTCCATTTCAACTATTCCTCATTTTCTGATAAATCCCGATTTATTAATTTATTCTAACACAAAATATAAGTGGTTTGTAGAGAGGAAATATATCGTGTTTAGTTTTCATACAAAAAATTTGTAACACCATCATATTACCAATTTGTAAACGTGATTCTTAGTTTAACCGTTTTAGTGCCAACTCACTGTATGAGTTTTGTAAAAGAAGTTGTTAGTTTAAGGAAAATGTGGTCATTTCACTAAATCACTTTTCTAAAAGAAGCTCTTAGTTTAAGAAAAACGAGCAAACGGACATAAAAAAAGACCAACAATGGAAGTTGTTAGTTTTGAAGAGACAGTGTGCTTAGTTAAAACATTCTTAGACTAGTTTTAGACTAAGTTACCCAGTCTTAGTTTAACGATTTTGAGCACTTTTATCGGAATAGATTTCTAAATACATTTTATAGTTTCACATAAAGAAACCATTCAATGCGAAAAGGAGATAAAAGCGCACGCCTAAGTTTCATAAAAGAAACGAAAAAAAAGGGAAAGCCGTTAAGCTTTACCCGTTACTAGTTTTGTCTATACATCAAATGTCATCGTTAAACTATAACATGCATATAGAAACTAAGCCGTGCATTTAGCGAGACAGAACACAAATCGTTAAAGTAAGAACGGATAATACTCACTTGAAACGGTAAAACTAAAAACGGGTAACATAGTCTAGGATTAGACTAAAAAAGCAGTTTCAATTTAGTCATTATCTAATTTTTATACACTTTTCCATCCTCAAGATGGCACGATTAACTTAATTCTGTAACTTCCAAGTTATATTCCTCCATGTCTAATCGCACCTTAACTTTATATATTACAAACCATTTGGTTGATAAATTCAATCCTGGCATATTTCCACCATGTAAATTTTCTAAAAATGACAAAACCCCCCTGCATTGCTGCAAGGTGCTAATGATTATAAACTATTCTTCAATTTAATAATTCTTTCTTCAATTTCACGAATCACTTTAATAAAATCCACATCATCTTTTCCTGTAGGGTCATCTAGTCCCCAGTTATCATCAAAAGGTCTACCGATAAAAGGACATCCAACATTACATCCCATTGAAATTACGATGTCTACGTCTGGGATATCTGTAATTAACTTGCTGTATTGACCATTTGTTTCCATATCAATTCCATAGAGTTTTTTCATTATACGAACAGCATCCTGATTGATTTGTGGCTTTGTTTCTGTCCCGGCAGAATAGCTTTCAAACACATCCGATGCTAGATGTTTCCCAAGTGCCTCGGCAATCTGACTTCTACAGGAATTGTGAACACAGATAAATGCTACCTTTTTTCTTCCATCTATCATTTCTTAAACCATCCTCTTGTACTATTGGCAACCTTTACAAGCGCAAGCATAACAGGAACTTCTGTTAATACACCTACCGTTGTTGCAAGTGCAGCCGGACTCGTTGTACCAAATAATGCAATAGCTACGGCTACAGCTAACTCAAAGAAGTTTGATGCTCCTATCATTCCTGTCGGTGCTGCTATATCATGTGACAATCCAAATATCTTTGATGCTGAATAAGCAATAAAGAAAATAAGAACAGTCTGAACCGTGAGCGGTACTGCTATCAACACTATGTGCAAAGGATTTGATAAGATAACCTCTGTTTGTGATGCAAATATTAAAACTAAAGTAAGAGGCAAGCCAACTGTAGTTGCGTTATCAAACTTATGAACAAAAGTGTTTTCAAAATACCCTATTCCTTTATTTTTAACTACAACTATTCTTGTTAATACACCCCCAACAAGTGGAATCACCACAAACAGAATCACACTGATAAACAATGTTCCATAGGGTACTGATACATTTGATACTCCAAGCAAAAATTTTACAATTGGCACAAATGCAATCAGTATGATTAAATCGTTCGTTGCTACCTGTACCACAGTATAAGCAGGATTTCCTTTTGTAAGAGTACTCCATACAAATACCATTGCTGTACATGGTGCTGCTCCAAGAAGCACTGCTCCTGCAAGATACTGAGTAGCAAGTTCTGGTGCAATAAATCCTTTAAATACTGTAAACAAGAACAATGATGCAATTCCATACATGGTAAATGGTTTTATTAGCCAATTTGTAATCCATGTAATGAAAAGCCCTTTGGGATTCTTTCCCACTTGTTTAATACTCTGAAAATCCACTTTAAGCATCATTGGATAAATCATAATCCAGATAAGTATTGCAATCGGAATAGAAATCCCAGATATTTCAAGACTACCGAGTGCATTAGGTATGGCCGGTAAAAGCTTACCAATGATTACTCCGACTACCATACATATAAATACCCAGATTGTAAGATACTTTTGGAAAAAATTAATTCCTTCACTCTTTTTCTTTGCCATTAAAATCCCATCTTTCCAAGCAGCTTAATTACTTCACAGCTCTTTAATACCTTACCCATTGAAGCAACTGTTTCATTCACAACAATGGCAGGCATACTCATAACACCGTAAGCCATAACCTTTTCCATATCTGTGATATATTCTACTTCAATTTCTAACCCTAGTTCTTCAATGGCCTTTTTAACATTTTCATACTGATCATGACAGCTTTTGCACCCAGCACCAAGCACCTTAATGCTTGTAAGCTTATTATCTCCACCACAACAGTTATTTACCTTTTGATTGCCACAGCAACATGATGATGCTTCATAAGTAGCTACTTCTCCATTGCAAGCACAAGCTGGCTCTATCTTAACTTCTTCTTTTTTCTTTCCTAATCCAAATAATGACATAATCTTTTCCTCCTGTTAAATAAGTAAATATTGAAATGCATTAAATGCATAACCAACAATAATAATTCCTACGGTACAAATTCCAATGAACAGACCTAAGAGTTTTGGTTTGATTGCCTTTTTCAGCATAATCATGGATGGAAGAGACAGTGTGGTTACTCCCATCATAAATGACAACACAACGCCCAATCTTGCACCTTTAGCAAGCAGTGCTTCTGCAATAGGAATACATCCAAAGATATCTGCATACATCGGAACCCCTGCAATTGTAGCAATAATGACACCAAATGGATTACCAGTACCAAGAAATCTCACTATGATATCTTCTGGTATCCAGTTGTGAATAAAGGCTCCTATTCCAACACCAACAAGAATATATGGGAAGACTTTTTTAAATGTTTCAACAACCTGCTCCCACGCATATTTCATTCTGTCTATAACCGTTAGTTCTTCCAATGGAATATCGATTTGCTTTGCATTTCTTATAAATTCTTCTACCTGATTTTCAAGGTGAAGTTTTTCGATAAGTGTTCCGCCTGCAACTGCAATCACAAGACCGAGCAACACATAAACTACTGCCACTTTCGTTCCAAAGATACTCATCAATAGCACCAGCGACCCAATGTCTACCATTGGAGATGAAATAAGGAAACTGAATGTAACTCCTAATGGTAATCCAGCACTTGTAAATCCAATAAAAAGAGGAATGGAAGAACAAGAACAAAAGGGAGTAACTGTTCCTAGTAATGCTGCTAAGATGTTTGCACCAATTCCATGAAATCTTCCAAGTATTCGTTTAGTTCTTTCTGGCGGAAAATAACTCTGAATATAACTAATGATAAAAATCAGCACACAAAGCAAGAAAACAATTTTTATCACATCATAGATAAAAAACTGAACACTGCCTCCAATCTTCCCAGATGTATCAAGACCAATAGAGTATAAGAACTCTCCAATCAATAAACTAAGCCATTTCATTCCTAAAATTTGATCTTGTATGAATATCCAAATCGTAGTCAAAAATTGCATATCTAGCCTCCTGTTAGTTTTATAGTTTTACATATATCAATGTTTTCGTTTAAGAGAAAGGCAATCTTACCTGATTGCCTAATGTATATATTATTCGCACTTATCGCAGTTGCATCCACCATCTGAATCAATGGTTTCAACATAATGAGAAAACATATCCTTAAAACGGTTTTTCCCTTCCTCTGAAATTGAGTAGTGCATCCATCGCCCATCTTTTCTAGAATCGACAAGTCCACAGTCGCAAAGCAATTTCATATGATGAGAAAGAGTTGATTGGGTAATGGATAACTCTTCAAGTATAACACAGGCACATTTTTCTCCATGATGCAAACATTCCAAAATACGAAGTCTGTTTTCATCTGCCAAAGCCTTAATCATACGAACATCTTCTTTATAACTCATAGTATCCATTCCTTCCTGTAAAACTATACTTAGTCTATCCCATACATTCACACTTGTCAATATATCGAACTATAATTTTCTATGAATGAAAAAACACCCTTCCGTAACTTAGAAAAAGTCACCTGATATGGAATAGTAATTCGATTCTTCTTAAAACTTTTATAAACACAAAAGCTGAACAAATAGGATTTTTCTTCCTACCTGTTCAGCTCTTTGTTTACCTATGGAAGCTCTTAGTTTAAGGGAGACGTGTTAAATCACTGTTTCACTTTTCTAAAAGAAACTCTTAGTTTAAGAAAAACGAGCAAATGGACATAAAAAAGACTAACAACGGAAGTTGTTAGTTTTGGAGAGGCATCACATAAGTTTCATATAAAAAAAGAAAAAAAAGCGGGTAAATTGATGAGGTTTACCCGTTACTAGTTTTGTCTATACATCAAAAAATTTCTTTGCGTTGTTATAGAAAATATCTTCTATACCCTTTTCATCAACTCCGCTCATTAATACTTTTTGCATCTCAACTGTAGGATGATGGAAAGGACCATCCGTTCCAAACAGGATACGATCATGTCCAACCGTATCATACGCTTCTTTAATTTTTGTATGCATAGGCATACCCGACATTTCCAAGTAAATATTTGGATACCGTCGAGCCATTTTTAATGCTGCATCAATATAAACTCCATGACCATGTCCCATATGAATCATTAGTACTTTACAATTTGGATGTCTTTCGGCAAGTAATCCAATTTGCCAAGGAAGTGAATAAGGAGGATGCCCCGAATGTATACAAACAGGAATTCCATATTCTTCGGCTTTATCTAATACAGGATCTACAATTTCACTATCCGCACAATACGCATGGCGTAATGGCTGTAGCTTAATGGCTTTAAAGCCAAGTTTTACATATCGATCAATTAAATCTAAACAATCTGGCTCTAAAGGATTCACATAGACACACCCTTCAATACGACCTGGATATTTCTGCATAGCCTTATATGCTTCTTCATTATCCAAAACACAAATCATTGTCGTTTCAATTTCATATGTATCCATCAATGAAATCAATTCATCGGCATCCATTTTTACATTGGCCCATCCACCGATGTAGCCTAAATGTGCATGTGCATCGATTTTTTTCATGCGACAACTCCTTGTAAAGATAGCACTTTAGATTTTGCCAAAACATTCGCAACGATCGCATAAATAATTAGACCCATAATCGTTTGTGCTAAAAGTCTAGGTACAGACGCAAAGGCGACTGCTGCTGTAAATAAAGGAATCTTAAATAGTGTATATGCGAAACATTGAAACAAGCCACCAAGGCTAGCTCCAACAATCCAATCTAGTTTTTCATTGTTTCCCTTTTCAAGTACAACACCCATAATATATCCCATAATGAATTTAAAGATAAATGTAGGAAGCACCCAAATCATGGCTCCAGTCAATAAATCACTTAATGCGGCTCCTGAGCCTGCAGCTAAAGCCCCATCTTTTTTACCTAAAACTAGCACCGCAAGAAATGCCATACAATCCCCCATATGTGTATAGCCGCCTGTTGCAGGATTTGGAAGTTTAATTGTGAATGTACATACAAAGATCAATGCGATCATTAAAGCTGTTTTTGCGATTCTTTTTGTCGTTTCATTTGTCATAATCGTTTCTCCTTTTTAAAACTTAACCCTATATTATCATTTCGCTGTATTCTTTAAAATGTACAGTTTTAACTTAGTTTTAAGGGACAGTAATTCAAGAAACATTTAAGGATTACATGCTTTCATAAACACATGAAAAAATTATTCATAACACTTCTACTTACATAACGATATTACCGTTTCTGCCAAAAGCACAAAACAAACCATTATGATTGATGCTGGTCGTAGAGGATATGATGTAGGAGCTGAAAGCAACTATGGCGATTATGAAAAAGATATCAATTTAGATATCGCATTACTTGTTGGAAAACAACTGAAATCATACGGCTATAAAGTTGTATATACACGTACAAGTGACTCTGTTTCATGGTCAAATGATAATAAAGAAAATCTACAAACGCGTTGTGATTTAGCCAAAGAAAAAGAATGCCGATCTCTTTGTATCCATACATGTAAACTCAAGTGAATATGAAGCCAATGGATATGAAATCTATTGTGATTTCAACAATAAGAATACGGTGAAATTGTCCAACTCCATTCTTAAACAACTCGATAAACTCGATTATTCAATCAATCGAGGACTATTGGACACAAACGAAACACCATTGTATGTCATTGCCAAGGGCATCAAAAAAAGTCTGAACTAAATCAGACTTTTACTTTGCGAACTGAGCATTATACAATCTAGCATAAACTCCATTCTTATTTAACAATTCTTCATGACTACCATGTTCAACAATATCCCCATGTTCAAGCACAAGAATCTTGTCTGCATTGATAATAGTAGATAAACGGTGTGCAATCACAAAACAAGTACGATTTTCCATAACTCGATCCATTGCACCTTGAAGACGTCTTTCAAGTCTTGTATCTACACTACTCGTAGCTTCATCTAAAATCAAGACTTCCGGATTTTTTAATAGAGCTCGTGCAATCGTTAATAATTGTTTTTCCCCTTGACTCACATTACTTCCCTCTTCATTGATCAAAGTATCATAGCCATCGGTTAAAGTACGTATAAAGTGATGGACATTGGCTTGTTTTGCGGCTTCTACAATTTCATTCTTTAACGCCTTCTCATTTCCATACGCAATATTTTGTTCAATACTTCCCTCAAACAACCACGTATCTTGTAGAACTAACGCAAATAGTTTTCTTAATTCATGATATGACAATTCTCGAATATCAATACCATTAATTTTAATACTTCCACCCTTTACATCATAAAAACGTAGTAATAAGTTTGTCAATGTTGTCTTACCTGCTCCTGTAGGACCTACAATAGCGATGGTTTGACCTTGATGTACATCAATATTAACATCCTTCATTAATAGATTATCATCATATCCAAATTGTACATGATCAAATTCAATAGTGCGAACTTCATCAATTTGACATTTGGATATAACATCCTCTTCAATTGGTTGATTTAAGAAAGTGAATAAACGAGACATGGCACTAAAGGCAGATTGTACTGCACTTGATAATTGAGATATTTGAGAAATTGGATCGTTGATTTGCCAAATATAACGAATAAATGCTTGTAGTTGCCCTAATGCGATAGTTCCATTTAATACTTGAAGACAACCAACAAGGCTTGCACAACCAATACTTAAATAGGTAATCAAAGAACATAATGGATTGATCAAACTTGATACAAACTGCGCCTTAAAGCTAGATACACGCATTCTTTCATTATCTTTTTGAAATCTTTCTAAAGCATGTTCTTGTTGATTATAAGAAAGAATCTCACTATATCCATCATACAATTCATTGATGGTACCATTCAAATCGGCTAATGTATTTTGTTGATCATCAAATAGAGGCTGTGATTTCTTAACGACAAATTTTGATAAGAGCGCAATAACAGGTAATGCCACTAAAATGATACACGTCATTAGTACATTGATTCTTAACATCATGAATAGCACAAAAGTGAATGTACATATAGCTGAAATTACTCGTGATAAAGTTTGTTGCAACGCATTCGATAATGTATCCACATCATTTGTGATTCGTGATAATAACTCTCCCGTTTTTTCTTGATCAAAATAAGATACAGGTAAATGATGAATTTTATTCTCAATCGCATTGCGCACATCAAACATCGTCTTCTGAATCGCGTCGGTCATAAAAACAGCCATTAAAAATTGAGATATTGTCTTCACAATATAGATGGAAAATAAGATACATAAGATATGTACAACTTTATCTACCTGAATTGGTTGATGCGCTGAAATATCTGCAGCTAATTGCGTAGTGATCATACCTTCAACAGTCGGATTTAAGGCAAAAGTCACTTGGGCTGTAATAATCATTAAAATTCCAAATAACAATTTAAAGCGATATGGCTTTATAAACACAAACAGATGAGATAGACATTCAGTAAACTTCATTTTCTTAGTTTCTTTCATAATCATCCAACTCCTTTTGTGTTAATTGTGAATGAGCAATCTCTTGATACACACTACAATCCTTTAACAATTGTGCATGTGTTCCCATTCCAATAATCTGACCTTCATCCAAAACAATGATCATATCCGAATCCATGATGGTAGAAATTCTTTGGGCAACCACAAAGAAAATCGCATTCTTTACTTCAGGTTTCAATGCCTTTCTTAATGTTGCATCCGTTTTAAAATCTAAAGCACTAAAACTATCATCATAAATATAAAGGGATGGCTTTTTTAAGATAACACGAGCAATCGATAACCTTTGTTTCTGACCACCCGAAATATTCGTTCCATCCTCTGCAATTTCATCTTCATACCCATGCTCTCTTGTCGAAATAAAATCGCTAGCTTGCGCAACCGTTGCTGCATGAACCATCTCTTCAACACTAGCCTCAGGCTTACCAAAACAAATATTCGATTGAATACTTCCCTTAAACATATGTGCCTTTTGTGCAACGTATCCAATTTGGGCACGTAAACTCTCTAAATTATATTTACGAATATCAACACCATTGATTTCAATCGATCCACGACTTACATCATAAAATCGATTCATTAATTTTACTAATGTACTCTTACCAGATCCTGTACTTCCAATCACAGCGATCTTTTGACCTTTTTGACATACAAAATCAATATTTTTTAAAACGGCCTCTTCTCCATTTGGATACGAGAACGTAACATCTTTAAAACTCAATGTTTGAATAGATTCCAATTGAATAGAATTTTCATCATTGACAATACTTGGTTTTGTATCTAAAACCTCCAGAATACGCTTAGCCGATACATTCGCTCTAGGATACATCATAAACACCATACAGAAAATCAATACAGACATCATAACATGGAATAAGTATTCTACAAAGGCCACTACATTTCCTAAAGTGATGGCATTTGTATTTAATAAAGTACAACTTAAATAATATACAATGACTGTAGCGATATTCATCAAAAAGAAAAAAGATGGTTCTGTACAAGACATCAATTTAAATAATTTTGCACTTTGATCTCGATAGAAATCATTTTCATTAGAGAAACGTTTCTTTTCATACTCTTGTTTATTAAAAGAACGAATAACGCGAATTCCAGTAATATTTTCACGCAAAATTTGATTAATGTGGTCAATCGACTTTTGTTGATTCTCACTCAATGGTTCACTTACTTTGGCAACAATGATCACGCCCAAAATAACAACAGGAATCGTAGCTAAGACTACATAAGATAGTTCTAAAGAGATTTTTAAAATTAACATAACCGAAACACACATCATAACCGGTGTTAATAATGCAGATTTTAAAATCACATTTAAAAATAACATAATTTGATAGGCATCATTATTTGTACGTGTAATCATACTGGATACACCAAATTTTTCCATTTCAGCAGCCGAGAATGCTTGTGCATGTTCAAAAACGTCATTACGAATATCACGCGTAATATTTGTCGATATTTTTGAGCAGCAATAGCCAAGTAGCACAACCCCACTTACACCAATCACACTAATGAATGCCATCAATACAAAACGACTATATAAATAAGTTGTATCTTGTGTTTCAATACCATGATCAATCATATCTGAAATGATAGTTGGAATTCCAAGTTCAACAAGGGCAAAGCCAAATACGCTTATAAAATCCAACAAGAACCATTTTTTATATTTCATTAAATATTTCCATATAAGCTTCATAAATTCCCCCTACAAAATAAAAGGGGTTCAATAGAACCCCCGAATTAATTATTCACCTAATTTAGTTTTAACTGTTTCTAAAACTTCATCAGCAGTGTCTTTATTTAAGCATTCTTGAGCTAATCCTTGCATTTCTTCATAGCTTAAAGATTTAACAACCTTACGAGCCTTTAAAATTTGAGTAGCACTCATTGAGAATTCGTCAAGACCTAAACCTAAAAGAATTGGAACTGCATGTGGTTCACCAGCCATAGCTCCACACATTCCAACCCATTTACCATGTTCGTGAGCACCTTTGATTGTGTTAGCAACTAAACGTAATACACTTGGGTTGTATGGTTGATACAAGTATGAAACGTGTTCAGACATACGGTCAGCAGCCATAGAGTATTGGATCAAGTCATTTGTACCAATTGAGAAGAAGTCTGCATATTTAGCAAATTGATCAGCAAGAACTGCAGCAGCAGGAATTTCAACCATCATACCTACTTCAATGCTGTCACTAACTGCAACACCTTCAGCGACTAATTCAGCCTTAACTTCTTCAAAGATTGCTTTCGCATCACGGAACTCTTTAACTGTAGCAATCATTGGGAACATGATGCAAAGTCTTCCGTATACAGATGCACGGCATAATGCACGTAATTGAGTTTTGAAGATATCTGTTTCTTTTAAGCAAAGACGGATTGCACGATATCCTAAGAATGGGTTCATTTCTTGTGGGAACTCATAGTAAGATAAGTGTTTATCTCCACCAATGTCTAATGTACGTACAACAACTTTTTTACCTTGCATACCTTCTAATACTTGTTTGTATGCTTCAAATTGTTCGTCTTCTGTTGGGAAGTGATCTGAATCCATGTACAAGAATTCTGTACGGAACAATCCGACACCTTCACCACCATTAGTCAATACACCTTCAACATCTTTGAATCCACCGATGTTACCAGCAAGTTCAACTTCGTGTCCATCTTTAGTTACTGATTTTTCGTTTTTCAATACTTTTAATTCTTCTTTTTCTTTTAAGAATGCTTCAGCCTTAGCTTCATATTTAGTAATTGTTGCTTCATCAGGATTGATTTCAACAACACCATCTAATGCATCTAATGCCAAAGTATCACCAGTCTTACATGCATCACATACACCAGGGCATCCTACAACTGCAGGGATTTCCAATGAGTTAGCCATGATAGCTGAGTGAGATGTTTTACCACCGATTTCAGTAGCGAAACCCTTAACAAATTCATTTAACTGAGCTGTATCGCTTGGAGTCAAGTCGTGAGCAACGATGATTGAATCTTCTGCAATGCTTGTTAAATCAGGAATTGTTAATCCTAATAAGTTACATTTTAAACGGAAAGTAACGTCTTTGATGTCAGCTGCTCTTTCACGGAAATAATCATTATCCATGCTTTCGAACATTTCAACCATTTGATTAGCTACTTGTTCAGTCGCATATTCAGCATTAACGCCATCATTTTCGATCATGGCTTTAATTTGACCAGCTAATTCAGGGTCACCAGCCATCATTAAGTGAGCATCAAATACAGCTAATTCTTCGTCACTTAAACGTTTAGCTGCTCTTTCTTTTACTCCTTCGATATCTTTTTTAGTTTTTTCTAGAGCATCTTCGAATTTTTTAACTTCTTCTTCAGCTACTCCTGCTTTTTTTTCAATAACAACTTTTGGTGTTTCCAATTTGTAAACTTTAGCTACAGATACACCAGCACTTGCTGCTATCCCTTTTAACATGATAAATTCCTCCTAAAACAAGCGAAAAACGCTTTCATCTACAGATAAAATTTTAACACTTTTTTTTCAAAGATACAAGAAAGTAGGCGGCAGAGTTTAAATTCTGCCACCCCTTATCAAACCATACGTGCCCTATTAAGGCATACGGCTTACCAATATGAGTTACATTTTAGAAAAGACTTAAATGTTGTGATTCGACTTATTTAGTGTATACATACTGAAAGAACCTCTTTTTACTCTGAGAAGAGGTACTTTTCTTTTTATTGGAATCCATCAATAAAATAAAATCATCAATGTTAATTCCAGGGAAAACTATTTGAGCCTTCATATACGCACCTGTAACTAGACCCATACATTTTATGAAAAACTTGTTATCATATTTGACAGTTAATAATTTACCTTGTGCTTGTCCACCATGTTTCTTTCCGCGGCATGAGAAACTTACTCGTAGTCTTTGACGCACATAACCATCTAATTTGGTTATATCAAGAGCAGGTATGCCATGCATAACTCACCCGCGTTCGTTAAGTAACAGTCTGATTTTTCGTGCAACTTGAAAAGGAATAAGGAAGTAATTAAACTTACCTCTTATGACTGGGTTTAAAATCTCTGTCCACTTCTCAAAGGAGTATGTACAACTCTTCTTGGTGACAGATTTAATATCACTCTTAAACTTCTTTAACGATTTTACGGATGGTCCAAACGTGTAATAGACATGTCTATTTTTAGACATTTTTAAATGGTTGAACGTAAAACCTAGGAAATCAAAGTCTTTCTCGTGAAAATCAATATCATCACTTTTATCTTCTGCCAATTCAAGGCCTAGACGTTGTAACGTTTCATGAACTATGACTTTGGCTTTTTCCAAATCTTCCTTTGTTTGACACATGACTATCGAATCGTCAGCATACCTCACGAATTCAAGATTTGCTTTTGTTAGTTCCCAGTCAAGTTCATTCAAATAGATGTTCGCCAATAGTGGAGAAATAACTCCACCTTGTTGTGTGCCACTTGCGTTTTCATATCGTATTTCATCTTCCATGTACCCTGCTTTAAGTGTTTTCCAAATCATGTCTAGTACTGTTCCATCTGACACATACTTGTTGATAACTTTCATAAGTTTCTTGTGAGGTATATTGTCGAAGTAACCTTTTATATCAAAATCATAGATATATAGATATCCACTTTCTAATCTAGACACAATTTTCTTGATGGCTAACTTAACATCTCTGTTAGGTCTGAATCCACAGGAATTGTCGTGAAATACGTTTTCTTCAAAGAAGGGCTCAAGTTTAGTGACCAGTGCTTGTTGCACGACCCTGTCTTTAATAGTTGGTATTCCTAAAGGTCTTAACTTTCCATTTTTCTTCGGTATATACTTTCGTCTTACTGGAGAAGGCTTGTACGTCTTTGTTCGAAGTTCATTCAAAATCAACTCTATGTTTTCATCTAAATTTTCCTCAAACACTTTGATACTGACTTTATCAATACCGGCACATCCCTTGTTCTTCTTCACTTTACGAAAAGCTTCTGTAAGAACATCTTTGTGTAGTATTTTTCCATACACACTAAATAATTTGAATTTTAATGGTTCATTCATAATGTCTTTTCTTATCTCCTTTCCACTGTCATGTAATATCTTTTAAGGTTAATACGAATATTCTTAAAATTTGCACTTACACAACTACATCTACTCAAAGCTCACAAGGTGTTACCACTTCGCTCCATTATATTTCTATAACTTCTTCGCTACTATTAGTAACTCTGACTTCTCCGTACACTATCCGTCACTTCGCTACGCTTATAGATGGTAGTCCATTAAATACGGAGACCTCACAGGATCATCTGTGCCTTCCCTTGAACTCATGCTTCCTGCTTTCACATCCAGTATTAACAGATATCGATATAGTCATTGGTATCTATTCATAGGATTTCTGCTTTTTTCCGCAGCATCATCAATACTGAACGCCACATGTGCATTGATAGATTGGTACCTGAGTTCTCGCTTTAACTCCCTTCACACACTCCCTCACGAGAATGCATTGAGTATGGCTTACTACTTGGCTATGTCCTTAGTAGACAAAATATTTCAACCTTGTTGGGACTGTTTTACTTCAATGACTTTTGTATAGTGTTACGAGTATCTTGTACTTTATTGTCTCTAAAATAAAACAGTTGATAATCGGTGATTGATTATCAACTATAAGCACGACTGCCTGTCGTACAGAAAAGCTTGAGCATGTGCCCAAGCTTATAGTACTTGCGATAAAAATTTGATGGTTCTTGGATTTTGTGGATGTTCAAAGATATCTTCTGGAGTTCCTTGTTCTTGAATAATACCTTCATCCATAAATAATACGCGATCACTTGTTTCACGAGCAAATCCCATTTCGTGTGTTACGATCACAATTGTCATTCCTTGATCCGCCAATTCTTTAATGACTTCTAGTACACCTTTTACCATTTCTGGATCTAATGCACTTGTTGGTTCGTCACATAAAATTACATCTGGATGCATAGCTAGAGCACGAACAATAGCTAGACGCTGTTTTTGTCCACCAGATAATTTTCTTGGATATTCATCCTTCTTATCTTCCAAGCCTACTTTTTTAAGCAATTCAATTGCTTCTTTTTCAGCTTGGGCCTTTGGTGTTTTAAGTTCTAGAATTGGTGTGATGGTAATATTTTCTAAAACTGTTAAATGTGGAAATACATTAAAGTGTTGGAAGATCATTCCAATCTTTTTACGATGTGTATCAATATCAACATTTTCAGCTGCAATATCTATACCTTCGAAAATAATTTGTCCACTAGATGGTTTTTCTAATAAGTTAAGACAACGTAAGAAAGTAGATTTTCCTGAACCACTAGGTCCAATAATACTAACAACTTCTCCTTGATGGATTGTTTGATCAATTCCTTTTAATACTTCAAGATCTCCAAAATTTTTATGTAAGTCTTTTACAACAATTAGTTCCTTAGTCACTGACACTCAACTTCCCTTCCATGTATTTAATTAATTTTGATAATGAATATGTAACAATAAAGTAGATCAAACCAACAATTACTAATGGTTCAATGGATTTATAAGTAGCCGATTTAATAACACTGTTAACAGTCATTAATTCTCCAATATAGAATGTACTTGCCAAAGATGTTTCCTTGATCATCATAACGAATTCATTACCTAAGGCAGGCAAGATATTCTTGATAGCTTGAGGAATAATGATTTTAGTCATCATATGTACATTTGACATACCAAGTGATTTAGCAGCTTCTCTTTGCCCTTTATCCACAGATTGAATACCTGAACGAATAATTTCAGCCACATATGCACTTGAATTAATGACAAGGGCAATAATCACACTAACGATCATTGGCATATTTCCATTTGTCAAATAAGAGAAAATATTGATGAACAACCATAATTGTAGTAATAGTGGTGTTCCACGAATCAATTCTACATATACACCCGCAATCGCTTGTACGATTTTATTCTTTGATAGTTTTACTAGGGCAAATAATCCACCAATAATTGTACCAAAAATAACAGTAATAGCAGCAAGTCCTAAAGTGATTCCTAAACCTTTTAATAATTGTGGCCAGCAATATTGAACAATTTGAACACATGTTCCAAAGAATCCAGTCGCTGTTAAAGTAAATTGTTCACTACTCTGTTTCTTAGCCGCTTTATACCACTCTTCATATAAACCTTTTTTATTGACTTCCTTTAAAATTTTATTGACCTCTTTCATCAATCTCTTTTCACCTAAAGGAGCACCTACACGATTACCTGCATAATCTTGATCAATATTGAATAATTCATCTAACTTCGCAAGTTCAGAGTTCTTTTCAATATATTCATCAGCTGTACCTTCAGAGCATGCAACAGCTTGTACCGTACCATTCTTTAATAGGGCAACACCATCATCAATACTTGAAATGGATTGTAGTTTTGCGTCCGGAATTTGATCTTCTGTATATTGCTGCTGGATTGATCCTTGTTGAGCAGCCACCTTTAAGCCAGTTAGATCAGTTAACTTCTTATATTTATCTGCATCTTTTTTTGCGATAATAACAGCCTGCCCACCAGTATCCTCTGTCATATTGTATCCAATAGACATTTCCATCTGTTGCGCACGTGCTGGTGTATAAGCCAATCCAGTAATTGCTAAATCAATTTCTTCAGTTTGAAGATTTGCCAAAACTGTATCAAAACTTGCGGCTTTGATTGTTAATTTAACACCCATCTTTTTCGCAATATATTTTGCTAATTCAATATCAGAACCTACATATTGCGCTTGTCCTGTTTTTGTTGAGTCAATAAATTCATTAGGTGGAAAATCAGGAGATGTACCTACAATCAACTCTCCTCTTTCTTGAATCTTGTCTAATAAATCGCCTGTTGTTGCTGTGTCTGTTTCATCGGCAAATGCAGGCATAACACTAGACATCATGATCATAAAACTTACTAAAAATGCCGAAATTAATTTAAATCCTTTTTTCATATCTACCATTCCCTTCTAAATAGGGTAGAGGGATAAAATTATCGCCCCTCCCATTGAACCGTACGTACGGGTCTCGTATACGGCTCTACATTTATATCGAAACTATAAAGAATCACAAAATCTCAAGATAGTAAATAAAGGGATTGACCAAACCTGGCCTATCTCCTTTCTTTATGCCTAGAACAGTGGGAGAAAGAAGAAAATTCACAATATTCCCAGTACTTCTCCTATACCATCCAAGTCTAGAGTTAGCACATTTAAATATGTCATCATGCGTGAATTTACATCTACATGCTATATTTAGTTTCATAAGATTCTTGTATATAGTCCTTGGTCTTTTCCATTGTTTAATGATAATACATCTCACTTTATGGCGTAACCATTGACCAAATTCTTCCAAGAACACTTTGATACTTGAAATTTTAAAGTATTGTATCCAACCTCTAATCATTTGATTCAATTTCTTAAATGTAACTGATAGCGGTCTTGAAACCGCGTGTTTTCTTTCCAAATATTTTTGGATATTTGAGTAAAGACGCTTCTTCCTATCTTTAGTAGGAGTACATTTCCATACTGTTTTAGCTTTGTAAAATGTAAAACCAAGAAATTGACCTTTAGTTGGTCTAACCACTTTAGTTTTTGTTGCACTAACCTTCAAGAATAGTTTTCTTTCTAGCCACGATGTCACTGATTTCATTACACGGTTTGCACTCATTTCGCTTTTAACGAAAATGATACAATCGTCGGCGTACCTAGCGAAGCGAAGATTTCTAGATTCTAATTCTTTATCAAACTTGTCTAAATAGATGTTTGAAAGGATTACACTAATCGGACCTCCTTGTGGGGTTCCAATGGTTGAACTTCTTACAAGTCCTTTATCCAAAACTCCTGCTTGCAGATAAGCTCGTATCAAATGTAATGTTCTACTATCATTGACACGCTCTCTTAAGATTGAAATTAATTTATCATGATTTACTGTGTCGAAGAATTTCTCAATATCCAGGTCAACAATCCATTCATATCCGTCATTTAAATATCCAAGCACTTCCTCCATTGCCATATGTGCACTACGATTTGGTCTAAAACCATAACTGTGGTCACTAAATATTGGCTCATAGATTTCACTTAGTACCTGTAACATAGCTTGTTGGATTACTCGGTCTACAACAGTTGGTATTCCTAGTGGTCTTTGTTTACCATTAGGTTTAGGAATATAGACTCTTTTGACGGACATAGGTTTGTATTGTTTATTCAAAATTTTAGAAATAAGTTCTTCTTTATATTGATTAAACCATTCCTCAACCTCTTGCACAGTCATTTTGTCCACTCCTGGCGCGCCTTTGTTCTTCTTGACCTTGCGGATTGCTTTCTGTAGATTTTCTTCACTTAAAATCTTTTCAATCAATTCCATTTGCTGCTCCTCCTTCTATTTGTAAATTTATTTAGAAACATCCCAATTACCTTTGCCATCTATGGTTACGTTCCATAGTAATAGGCTATTCTCATATTCGGACTATCCAAACATTGCTAATAGAGATTTGCACTCTATAAACGTTTCAGTCCTTCAGTAATACTACCTACTATGACTTCATCTGAATTCTCATGGTTAACCTTTTTCGCTACAAGGGTACTATCACTGATTTTAAAGTTTACTAGAATTCCTTGTCCATGAGACCTCCCGGGGTAAGACATGAGCCCTTTTTCTTTCACAACGTCTTGATTTACTGTCTTGGTTTTACGTTTACCTTTTGGACTTCGATTTGATTAGCAATCTCATCCACCATTTAGCCTAATCAAGTTTCTGTACGTGCGCTCAAAAGAATCGCTACACCACTTCCTTCACCCATGACATCACTGTCAACGGCTTGTGGTCCACTACACTTGGCGGTAACTACCTGTGGTTGGTTTATCTCCAACTGAACTCATGCCATGCCCGGCACACTAAAAAAAGCCGTCCTTGAATATACAAGGACGACTATAAAATCGCGGTACCACCTTATTTCCTGCACTAATGTACAAGCCCTTAACTCATAACGGGAGTATCCGAAGCTTCCTCAATCTTCGAAAGCTTAGCTCTAAGACACGTTCACCCTGTGCTTACTGTTCCATTTCCACCATCAGGAACTCACTATCAGCAGCATCCACGACTACTTCTTCTTTTCATTGCCTTTACAAAGGATGGCTTTATTATAAACAAACATTTTTTTAAATGCAACAGAAAATTTATGATTTTATCAACACCTGAATTTCATCCACATTTAGTGAACAATATTCAGAAATTTGGTCAAGACTAAAACCATCTTCATACATCTTACGAACCATTTGTTTCACTTGTTTATTTGCTTCTTCTACTTTCTTATCAGCTTCTTGGCTTAATTTATTCGCTTCTTGTAATGCCTTTTTGGCTTCTTCTTGTGCTTTATGAGCCTCTTCAAGTTGTCGTTCCATTCGCTCTTCATTTTCATGTAGTTTTCTAAAATCTTCTATTATTTTTTTCCAACCATCATCCGATATGGTTTCTACACGCTTCTCTAACATTTGAATCACCCCATCACTTTCTATCATGACCTTAATTTTACTATCATCCATTCCCTTGTGGCAATTCAAAAAGTAATAAATCATCTTTTCCTGTTCATTCATTTCTTTAAGCGGCTTGATGTTAGCATATAAATAGGACTAGTCAAAAAGAGAAAATTTACACCAGTGGTACAATAGAAAGAGGATGATTCAAAGACAAAGGAAGGCAAAAGAAAATGGCAAATAAAAAGAAACAGTTTGATCAAGAATTTAAACAAAATGCAGTCAATTATTGTTTAACACATCCAGAACTAAGTCGTAAAGAATGTGCTAAAAATTTAGGTATTGGAGATAGTACTTTATACAGATGGAAGCAAGAAGCTAAAGCCAATAACAACCAGGCAACATTTAAAGGTTCAGGGAATCTAACAGAGGCTGAGCTTGAAAACAGACGTTTAAAACGTGAATTAAAGGATACGCAAGATGCTCTTGAAATTCTAAAAAAAGCCATCAGCATTCTGGGAGAATAACACAAGTTCTGTACTGTCTTGTTTCTGAAGAGTCTAAGGTCGACAAAGATTTTTCGGTGACTGGAGTGCTAAGTAAGCTACATTTGTCAAAATCAGGATATTACAATTATCTGCATCGAAAACCAAGCAAGCAATCTATATCTAAGAAAGAGAGAATGCAAGCGATTCAAACTATATATGATGATAATCATCAAATTTATGGTGCACCAAAGATAGCGAAAGAGATGCAAAAGAAAGGCGAAAAAATATCACAAAGAACTGTAGGTGTATATATGCGAGAAATGGGTATCAGAGCTTGTTACATTAAACCATATGTAAAAACAACCTTTGATAGTGATTTTTCAACAAAGCTGCATAACATTTTAAAAAGAGACTTTTCGCCAAGCAAGCCAAATGAGGCATGGTGTACAGATATAACGTATATATTTACCTTGGAAGGATTTGTATACCTTACAAGTGTAATGGATCTATATTCACGAAAAATAATTGCATGGACATTATCAAGAACATTGGAAGTGGAAGAAGTATTGAAATGTATAGAGATGGCTAGAAAGCGGAGAAAAACAGCGAATCCTGTAATTATTCATTCGGATAGAGGAGTACATTATACAAGCAAACTTTATAAAAAATTAACGGCAGGACTGATTCTAAGTTATTCAAAAAAAGGCACACCATGGGATAATGCATGTATAGAATCTTTTCATTCAGTAATTAAAAGAGAATGGTTAAATCGTACTTTGATTTATGATTATGATCATGCATATGATTTGTGTTTCGAATATATTGAAACATTCTACAACACGATACGAATCCATAGCCATTGCGGTTATGAATCACCAAATCAATATGAGAATAATTATTATTCAAAACATTAGAATTTAAAATTTATCTATTTTATGAGTCCTTTTTCTTGACGTAGTACCAGCTTGTTTACATCCAACTTTGCCATTTCAACCGTTCGTATCTTCATACGATCTTCTGTTTCTTTCACAAAAGATAAGCCATCCTCATTTTTCAATGTGAATGTGTTACACATTCTATTATTATCAATTAAATTCACATTAAAGAACACTAAGACAATTGTTTCCTTTAACTCTCCATAATATTTTCCTTCCAATTCTTGAGAACTATGAAGTCTAGCCAAATAATAACTAAAGCGAATCGGCAGATGATCTTGAGTTTGTCTTAACTGCATTTCTAAATCCACCGTCGTTTGATTATCTAATTCAACCTTGAATTCTTCATTTTACTATAGTCTTTTACCATATCTGAATTTTTAACATCCACATGATGGACTTTCCTTTCTAAAAATACCGTAAGTAATGATTTTAAGGCATCATTAGCCTCTTTACAATCTTCGCCAAAAACATACTTGAAGGCGAAATCATTTAATAAATTTGCACTACGCATGAGCACCTCAATTCTAGTAGGCATTTCCTACATACTCATATACGCAAAAAAAAACTTTTTCTAAAAAAAGCAAAAAAAAGCGCCTTTCGACGCTTATTCGGCTTCAATCTCCTTAATGAGACACTCATTACCTTGAAAAAGAACTGTATGTTCACTCTTACAATATGGACACTCTCTTCCATATTGAATCGTATCATATGTTTTTTCACATTCATCGCAAATCGTAATGGCTTCAATCCATTCATATTCTAGTGTTGAGTTTTCAATTAAAGGAACTTTTTTCTTATAATATTTCCAACAATCCACTAAATACTCAGGAACAATTCCGCTTACTTTTCCTATCTGCAAAGTCACTCTACGAATATCTGTAATATTATTTTCTTGTGCAAGTTCTTCCAATGTTTTTGAAATATGTACAACAATTCCTAATTCATGCATACTATTTCTTCTTATTGCGAATAATCTTGATTTGGCGTTTAGCTGCATACGGCAAGATAGCTTTCATCTTATCTTCCGCCTTAACCATTCTTGCGCCATCTTTGATATCACGCGTTAAGTGGATCGCATCAAATTCGCATTTTGTCGTACACAAACCACAACCAATGCACTTATTGGTATCCACAATACTTGCACCACATCCAAGACATCGATTGGCTTCAATCTTAACTTGTTCTTCTGTAAATGTTGAACGTAAATCTCTAAAGGATTTTTCACCAAACCCCTTTTTAATACCAGGTATCTGTCTTTTGGCATGATCAAAATCAATATCAATCAATGCGTTATTCTTATCAAATTCATTAAATAAATGTAAGTCTCTTCCAATTGTTAGAGAATGCCCCTTATGAACAAAACGATGCATAGATTCAGCTGCTTCTTTACCATGACTAATCGCATCAATCGCAAATTTTGGACCTGTATACACATCACCGCCCACAAATACATCTTCAACAGATGTTTGAAGTGTTGTACCATCTGCTTTGATTGTTCCATTTGTATTTACTTCTACATCCAATCCTTGAATTGGAATAATACTTTGTCCAATTGAAAGTAATACATGACTACATTGTATAGTTTCCAAAACACTTTCATCATAGCTTGGATTAAATCTTCCTGTTTTATCCTTTACACTTACACATTGTTTAAATACAATTGAATCTTCTAAGATTTCCTTTGGACCCCATCCACAATGAAGAAGAATTCCCTCTTCTTTTGCCTCTTGTACTTCCTCAAAACTTGCCGGCATTTCAGCTTCTTGTTCCAAAGAATATAAATGTACCTTTTCAGCTCCACTTCTTAAAGCTGCACGAGCTACATCTATCGCAACATTTCCACCACCAACGACAACCACATCGCCAGAAATTAGATTAGGATCTTCTACTTTATTCACTTTTCGCAAGAAATCAATTCCAGATTCAACCATCGCATTATCTTCTCCTGGAATATTTAATTTTCTTGATCCTTGAGCACCAATAGCCACATAGAATACTTCATATCCCTCATTTCTTAAATCATCCAACGAAATGTCTTTACCTACTTCTATGCCACACTTGAACTCAATACCCATAGCTTTTAACACTTCAATTTCAGCTTCAATCACAGACTTCTCTAATCTAAAAGAAGGAATACCATATGCCAACATACCGCCTGGTTTTTCTTCCTTTTCGAATATTGTGACAGGATAGCCCATTATTCTTAAATAATAAGCGGCACTCATACCAGCAGGACCTGCACCAATAATGGCCATCTTATTTGTGAAAAATTTTCCTTCGACATTTTCACATAAAGGAATATAACGCTTATCTTCATAAAGTTCTTGTTCGGCAATAAACTTCTTGATTTCATCAATAGCCAAAGGCTCATCAATCAATCCACGCGTACACTGTTGTTCACACCTTCTATTACAAATAGCTCCACATACGGCTGGAAATGGATTAAAGTCTTTAATTAACTTTAATGCATCCAAATAGCGACCTTCTTTCGCCATCTTAATATAGCCTTGAACCGGTAAATGTGCAGGGCATGCACTCTTACAAGGTGATGTTCCAGTTTCATAACAGTTGACTTTAGCTGTATCTCTAAAATTCCAGTTCCACTTTTCAGGGCCCCACTTTACATCATCAGGAAGTTCCTGTTTAGGATACGATACAGGTCCAGCTTTTGTACAAAGTTTTTGACCCAATTTTGCCGCTCCTACAGGACAAATTTCCACACACTTTCCACACGCAACACACTTTTCACTATCCACATGAGCCCTATAAGCACTTGCCGACATATTTGGGGTATTAAACAATTGACTCGTTCTTAATGCATTACATACGCCATGTGCACAGTTACATATCGCAAAAATCTTATCTTCTCCATCAATATTGGTAATCTGATGAACATAACCTTTTCTTTCGCAACGTTCTAAAGTCTCAATAACCTCTTCATACGTACAATAATGTCCACCCTTGTTTGTCTGTACAACATAATCTGCCATATCACCTACCGCAATACAAACATCCGCTTCAACATCACCAGTTCCTTCACCTCTAACACGTTGTTGTCTTCTACATGAACATGGAGAAAGTGCGTATTTATCGTATTTATTCAACCAATGCGAAATCTTTTCTACACTTACCGCTTGCTGATTTGCATGAATCGCCTTTTCCACAGGAATAACATGCATACCAATACCCGCTCCTCCAGGTGGAACCATTGGCGTTACCTTTTCAAGTGGTAATCGCGTCATCTTTTCAAAGAAATCCGCAACAATTGGATGTTCTTCCACAAGATCTTTATTCATAACCATAAATTCAGCTGCTCCAGGAACAAATTGAGGAAGCACAAACTGTTTATGATGATCCTCATTTTCCCAGTTGTATTCAATCATTCCAATGTCGCATACTTCATTTAATACACGATTTACTCTTCCCGCTGGCCATCCACTTCTTTTCACTACTTCTTCAAAAGAAAGTGGTTTACGCACTTCAAAACACAAACATAAATCGCATTGTTCATCATTTAAGATTTCATTTAAACACTCATATTCAGGGTCTGTTTGGGATAATTTTTTTACTTTAGCTGGAATACGATCCGTGATACGCCTTGCCAGTTTATCAATATTATCTCGATATGTCATATTATTCCTTCCAGGCCTTTACTTCATTTTCAAGCCACTTACACCAGTCATCAATTCCCTCACCCGTTTTTGCGCACACCTCAAAAATTTTCGCATTTGGATTACGATACAAAATATTCTCTTTACATTTTTCTACATCAAAATCAAAGTATGGCAATACATCCACTTTATTAATTAAAACCACATCACACACTTGAAACATCAATGGATATTTTAAAGGTTTGTCATCTCCTTCTGGAACACTTAAGATAGCTATATTTTTAGTGGATCCCGTATCAAATTCAGCAGGACATACTAAATTTCCTACATTTTCAAGTACAGCCAAATCTAAATCTTCCATACCCATTTCATGCAATCCTTGACGAGTCATATCTGCGTCTAAATGACACATACCACCTGTATGTAGTTGAATCGTGCGTATGCCATATTCACTGATGGTTTTGGCATCTACATCACTATCAATATCCGCTTCCATAATACCAATTCTCATTGTATCTTTTAGTCTTTCTAACGTTCTAGATAGAGTTGTTGTCTTCCCTGCTCCAGGACTTGACATAACATTCAATAAGAACACACCTTTATCTTTACATTCTTCTCTTAATTTGTTCGCATCTTTATTATTATCTTCAAATACACTTTGTTTTACTTCTATAATTTTATACATGATACAAACCTCCTAAAATCATTGTAAACGATTTCAAACCAGTAGTAAATAAACACATGTTAGTCTTTGCACACCTTGAAAAGTAGTCACTTTTCGCCTATCATAATCTATATGAAGATCTGTATGTACCAAATGTCTGTTTCAATGGATAACCAACAAAATATAGCTAAACTAAAAAATATTCCAGACTGTGATATTTTAGTTCTTTGTGAAATGTGGAATTGTCCCTATCATAATGATGCACTTAAAACAGCGTATTTGCGTCATGATGAAAGTTTGATGGCTTTAAAAAAACTAGCTAAATCGCATAGGATATGGATTGTGGCTGGTTCCATTTGTGCTGACAAATACAATCGCTGTTACATATTAAATTGTGATGGCGACATTGTTTGTTCGTATGATAAAACACATCTTTTTGAATTTCATAATCGACAGGATTATTGCGAAAATGAAGTGTTTGTACCAGGAAATCACCTACAATGTTTTGATACGCCATGGGGAAGATGTGGCATTTTATTATGTTACGACATCCGATTTCCAGAAGTATCCAGAATTCTAGCTCAAAATGGAGCACAAATTCTATTTTGTCCGGCTGCCTTTAATGAGCAGGCTACAAAGAAACATTGGAAGCTATTTACTCAAACACGCGCCTTAGAAAATGAAGTCTTTTTGTGTGGGGTTGCCCCAGCTAAGTATACGTATAAAAACTATACTTCAGGAGGCCACTCTATTCTTGTGGATGGTTTTGGCAATGTTGTAGTGGAGTTGGGTGAAGAAGAAGCATACAAAGTTGTAGATATCGATTTAAACGACATTGAAAAAGTAAGAAAAAGGATGCCTTATTGGAAGGTACGTAGAAATGATTTATATGAATTAAAGGAGATCAAAAAATGAAGACAATTCAAATCAATGAGATCGAAGGATTTCAAATTGGTAGTGCACAAGATATAGAAAATGCGACTGGCTGTACAGTCATCTTATGTAAAGAAGGAGCCACAGCTGGTGTAGATGTACGTGGTGGTGGTCCAGCCACTCGTGAAACAGATTTATTAAATCCAAAGAACATGGTTCAAAAGATTCATGCGGTTACATTATCAGGTGGTAGTGCTTTTGGTTTAGAATCAAGTAGTGGTGTTATGCAATATTTGAGCGAACACGAAATTGGTTTTGACATGAAAAATATCTATATTCCAATCGTATGTGAAGCTTGTCTATTTGATTGTGGTGTAGGTAATTCTAAAGCGTATCCAAACAAACAAATGGGTTATGATGCTTGTATGGAAGCTGAAAAAAATGATCCAAAACAAGGAAATGTAGGTGCAGGAACAGGGGCTAGTGTTGGTAAATTCTTTGGCCCTCAATATGCGATGAAGGCAGGACTTGGATTTTCAGCCCTACAAATGGGTCCATTAAAAGTAGGAGCTATTGTAGCTGTGAATGCGTGTGGTGATATTTTCTATCCAAATTCAGACAAACCAATTGCAGGTATCTACGATAAAAACACAAACACAAGATTGTTTAGTGAAGATGAAATCTTAAAGGCAGCTGAAAAGATGATCAATTCTTGTGGTATGAATACGACAATTGGTTGTATCATCACAAATGCGGATTTAAATAAAGCACAAATGAATAAGATTGCGAGTATGGCGCATAATGGATATGCAAGATGTATCCGTCCAGTCCACACTTCAAGTGATGGAGATACTATTTTTGCGATGACATCGAATAAAGTTCCTGCAGAACAAGATCTAGTTGGAATCATGGCCGTAAAAGCAATGGAACAAGCTATTGTCAATGCAGGTACACTTGCAGATAGTGCTTATGGTCTAGCTAGCTATAAAGAAATCACAAAGGACTAATCATTAAAGTATCGCTACGGTGATACTTTTTTGTTTAACGTGTCAGAAAATGACAAAAGTGCAGTATCTGTAACGTTAACTGCACTTTTTTAAGGTTTAATCTAAAATTTTTCCATCAATTGAAATTGTGACGACTTGCCAAGGAATGAACTTTTTACTTTCCTGCAAAGCTTTCTTAACCGCATTTTCAAGACCACCACAACAAGGTACTTCCATACGAACAATGGTTACACTTTCAATCGAATTCATACGAATAATATCACAAAGCTTTTCTGAATAATCCACACCATCGAGTTTTGGACATCCAATTAGAGTCACTTTATTTTTCATAAATTCCTGATGGAAATTGGCATAGGCATAAGCAGTACAATCCGCAGCTATTAAAAGCTTAGCATGTTGAAAGAATGGTGCGTTGATAGGTGCTAGCTTAATTTGAACAGGCCAAGATGTTAGTTGACTTGATACATCAATCGATGGACTTGATACAACTGGATTCAGTGTATGCATCATAGACCCAGGACATCCTGAATGCATGGTGCCCGATTCTTGCATGCGCTTTTCCATATTCTTTTTTACAGCCTCTTCATCATAAGCTAGAGTATCTTTTTCAATAAATGAAATAGCACCTGTAGGACATGTTGGTAAACAATCCCCTAGTCCATCACAATAATCATCACGCATTAATTTCGCTTTTCCATTCACTAAGCCAATGGCTCCTTCATGACAGGCATCCACACAGATACCGCATCCTGTACATTTATCTTCATCAATTTGAATTATTTTTCTTAACATAGAATCATCCTCATTTCTTATGAACTTATTTTAGTGTATAATACATTAAATTTATGTTGTTTAAACCACGAAAGGGAGATATTTATGGATTTACAATTAAAAAAATACAAGAAAAATGAAATTATTTATCATATAGAAGATATTCCTCAAGCCATTGGCATTGTCAAAGAAGGAAGTGTTGTCATAGAAACTGTAGACTTTTTAGGCAATGTTTCCCTATTGTCACGTATAGGTCCCAATCAAATGTTTGCGGAAAGCTATGCCCTAACCAAAACACCTATGTATGTATATGTAAGAGCCATCGAGGATTGTACGATTCAATTTTTAGATGTTCAAACCTTAGAAAAATCCCCAGAATTAAAAAATCAAATGATTCAAATACTTTCAAATAAAAACAAGATGTTGTCACAACACATATTCCATATTTCCAACAAAACCATTCGCAATAAAGTGTTGTCATACTTATCGTTTATGAAACTAGAAACACAAAATTCTACCTTTAAGATTCCGCTTGATCGTCAACAGATGGCTGACTATTTAAACGTAGAACGAAGTGCCTTATCAAAAGAGCTTTCCAAAATGAAAAGTGAAGGTCTAATTGATTATCACAAGAACACCTTCACTGTCTACTCTATTTAATTTTAACTGGTACAAAACCATCATTGGTTAATATCTGTAGTTCTTTAAATCCACAAGATTGAATCAAGTCTAAGCTAGATTCAAAAGCACAATCCAAATAGTTCTTATCATGACAATCACTGTTTAGACAAATACGCGCATTCTTTGCGTATAAATATTCCAATATATTCTTAGATGGATATGGTGTTTTACGATAGCCTCTGGCGATAGCTCCTGTATTCACTTCAAAAATCTTATCGTTGATCAACAATCGGTCAATGCAATCGCAAACAATATTCATATAGTCTTTATCATTAAATTGAAAATAAGACTCGTCCTCATTATATTTGGTAATCAAATCCAAATGTCCAATGATATCCACTTCTTGCCAATCATACATATCCGATAAGTCTGAATAGTAGTCTTTACACATCTTTTTATAGTCACCAGAATAGGATTCAAATAAAGAATCAAATACAGGCTTTGAATAATCCACAGCAGTCTCACCTAAAAAGTGTTTACTTCCAATCACGTATTCAAATGGAGCTTTTTCAGCAATTCTTCCTAACATATCTTCTTCAATGCCTAAATGGATTTGAATAGATGAAGAATATTTCAATTTAATTCTCTCAACCTCTGAAATATATCCTGAAGTATCTCGCATGGAACTTGTATCCACGTCCAAATATCCATGACCTGAAAACCCAAGAATGTCAAAGCCCTTTGAGATGGCTTCTAAAGTCATTTCTTCAATCGTATCTTTTCCATCACAAAAGATGGAGTGCGTATGTAGATTCTGTTTCATGATAATTTCTCCAACCAGGCTTTACAACCCTCATTAATATCATTATAAGCTTTTTCAAAATCATTACTATACCAAGGATCCGAAACATCTCTTGATAATAATTTATAAATCTTGTGATCAGGATCATTATTGAACATACGATTTAGATTACGCATATTATTTTCATCCATACAAATTAAATAATCATACGACAAATAATCACTCATTGTAGCTTGTCTTGCGTAATGTCTAGAAAATGGAATCCTCTTTTCTTTTAGTTTACGCTTAGCCGGAGGATAGATATCATTACCAATTTCTTCACGACTTGTAGCTGCACTAGAAACATATAGTTCGACTCCATTTTTCTTTGCCAAATCTTTCATAATATACTCAGCACTAACACTACGGCAGATGTTCCCATGGCATATAAATAGTATTTTTATCATGTTCTTATATCTCCTTAAATCGTCGTATTTCCTTATATTTAAAGGGTTTTTACAACTTTCATTTTTCTTGTAGTTTCTGTATCTTCTTATAAATTCTCATGTTTTCGCAGTCAAAAGTTGTAAAATAATTACTCAACATCTTTATCTTTGTTGCACTCGGAAAATTAAAGTCTTTTTAGGTATCCCACTATATAAACATTGTTGAGATAAAAATTCTTCTAAATCTTCCAATATAATAGATATTACTTCATTTCGTTTATTATATTTATCTCGAAAAACAAATTCTATTTCCCCTTTTTTGTTCAGTAAAATTTCAATATGCCCATGCATTAAAGAATTTCTCATACGCTCAACAATATATTTCTGAATTGAGCAATTTTGTGTTTCATTTCTCCGTCTATATTGCTCCCAATTTTCATTTTGATACTTGAACTTAGATACATTAAGGTCTTGATATTTCAGTTTCTCGTAGTCATCATCTTCTGTTCGCAACGCAAAATTCATAGAATATAAATAAACAAAACCAATCTTAAATGAAATTTTTGCATTTTCATCCTCATATAATTCCAGTAGTGATTTTTCAAGTTGTTTCTTATATTCCTCAATTTCGTTTTGAGTAACATTCTTACTATCACGTTTCGTACAGTAGGCATAAAATACGTTATTAATCTGACTGATATGTACCAAAAAATTTGACAATTCCGTTTCAAAATCAAGAAATGTTTTTAATCCATAAAAATACTCATCATATGTTTGTATTTTCAATTTTTTTGTTAATTTTTGGTAATCCCGCATTTTTATAATCTTATTTAATTCTAGTTCATTAACATTAATTTTATCATTATTTTGTTGCAAAAACGGTAACAATTTTTTATTATCTCTGGACACTTGTGCCAACTCACTCATTATCCCTTTATTGTATCCATTATATGTGTTTTCATCACATATTCTAGGTGTAATTTCATAGAAATAATATTTCCAAAAACTTTTCTTCTGTAATCGCAAAGAATATTTTGAAAAAAAGGAATTTTTAAACAAAAGCCCCGAACTATAATTATTAAAAAAACGTTGAATTAATTCGTGAAGAACAAATTCAAAAACAATACCTGAATCCTTTCTTATTCCATCGTCTTTGTTATATAGCCAATAAAGGATTAATGTACCATTTTCTTGTGAGAAAAAATTTCCATATTGCATATGCGCCATTGATTTTCGTATAGTCATAATTTGATCCCATGGTTTTTTCTTTTTATTTTCAAAAGAATGAAACAAGCAAATATTAGAAATATCATTAGTTAATGGTTCTTGTTTAATAAATTCAAAATAATCTTTTAAATGAATATCATTTTCTACTTCTCTGATAAACTCCTTAAAACTATATCCATTTTTATAATAATCATTCAATTTCTCTTTATTCAACAATAATAAACAACTATCAATAAATACACGAAACCTTCCGTAGTCGAAACCATTATGCTTAATTATTTCTCCTGTTCTGAATCTTTCGATTATCTTATCGATGTTAATCTCCTGAAAATATAGATTTTGATATTCATTAATTAACACCAAATTATTGTTTAAATAATTCAACATAACCGCTCATCTCTCTTTCTAAAGAACAAATTTTTATCATATCGGACATCTTTCAAAAATTGTAAACTCGTTGTAAATTTCTCTCTAACTTTCTCGAAATCCGCATAAAATAAGGAGATTTAGACAAAAGAGAAACTCCTGCCGTGGCATATGAATAATATTTTTATCATAATCAAATTCTCCTTTATATATAGAACATTTCCTTTATGTAAAGGTAATTTTCTCTTATTTTTGTAACTTCTTATAAGTTTGTATAACTTTTCATATCTTTTTAATCAAAAGGTGCACATAAGGTGCAAATTGAATTTTATTTGGTGCAAACTTAATTTTTATATAGAAATATGGTTATTCACCTCATGAAGCTCTTCAATAGCTTGCCTTTCTACAAGCTATTTTATTATACCACCAATGTTTCATGTTTTTCTATTTACCATGCATTTGCAAAAAAGCTATATATAAAAATAGCGAAATGTTAATACTGTAACATTCCGCCGAATGACTAACCCGTTTAAGGAAAAAGCTTAGTTAAACATCTTTATTGTTTTATACAGTTAAATGTACTCTCCAATCTGATGGAAGATTCATTGCTACAAGATTGACTATGCCATTATAACTTTTAATTAAATTATCGAAATCATCAACAAATACTGTCCATTCCTCATCAGATGAGCGTAAATACTTCATTGCCAATAAAATTTGATATAACCCATTATGTACTGGCAGTGGTGTAACCTTATCTGTGTCTAAAATCTCTGGCGTCGTATGTATTGTACGATTATAGATTCTGGAATTATGAGCACACATATTACGCAATATTGAAACACTCTGTAACCATGAAGTAAGCATTTTTTGTGATGGATTTACCAAATTTCCTTTTTTCGATTTATATTGGTAATTAGTCGCCAAGATAGAATATGAACTTCCAACACCTATTTTCAAATTTTTAATTATTTTCGATAATGTTCCAAAAGAAAGAACCTCAACAATCGCCCATACAGGCACCTCTCCATCATGATTATCAAAATTATGTTTAATAAATACATCATTAGAACGAGCAATTTCTGACGCTACCGTAGACATATTCTGCCAATACAATTTTTTCTCTTTAAAAATAGATGAATCTTGCAAAACAAGAGGTTCACCATATATAAGTAACGCCTCTATTAATCGTACTCTTAAAGCCACCTCAATTTTAGAAATCATAAAGAAAACTAAGGCAGATAATTTCTGATCAAATTGATATAATTTCAAAATGTCTTCAAACTTTGTTCCAGGAACATACTTCTTTGTAACATTATCATATAAAGGAAATGAGTAGCCTCTCAAACGATAAAATCCAATTGATTTTAATGCCTTCTAGATGTAATCTTCATTCCTGCATTTACGTAAGATTACACTTGTTGTCCTATTGTTAATATTTGTTTTGGATACTGATACATAAAACACCCCTAAATGAAAAAAGTCCCACCGGGTTGCGCATGAATTAGTCAGAGGCGTGGTGAGTTCTGTTAATATAATTATACATTTTTTAATGTTGCTGTCAAAGATTTCTTTTAAGTGAAAGCACTGACAAAACACATTAATATTTTACTTAACGTAAAAACCTTTAATTCAATTTGTTGATGAAGTTATCCAAAAGGTGCATTTAAAGTGCACAAATCCTCTTTATTTCTTTTAATATTCTTTATATAAAGCTGTGTATTGATATTAGAACATATTCCCATGGCAGATAAAAAGCACTTTCTTCATAGTCAAAAGCCTCACTTTTATATAATTTATCATATTAAAGTTGAAAACTCCATCTAGCAAAAACATCATTTGCATAAACTTTCCTTTATCGGTATAATACAGATACAGGAAGGCTACTGGATGCAGTGGTCACTCTGAATTTACAATGTCAAAAGACACTAGTAATCCATTGTGGTGATGTGAACTAGTGTCTTTTACATTTTTCTATAATAATTAATGTGATTTTTAGTATTTCTTCTATGGTCATTAGTCAGGGGCAGCATCAATGTATAGATAAATATACATAAAACACGTCCTCCTGAAATAAATTGAAGGATCTGCCGAGAACTCAAGCAGATTTCTTTATTTAATTCAGAGGGTTCACCGTTACTACATCCAGTAGCACTTCTAATTATAAAACTTCAATGTGAAAGCATTGTGAATTACGTTCAATAGTTCCTATTTGATCTAAAACGTATTATTTTCGTTGAATTAGATACGATTTAGCATTCTAAAAGAACACAAAATCATCCTTTTACACAATATTAGTACCATCTCAACTGATTTTAAAGTTTACTAGAATTCCTTGTCCATGAGACCTCCCGGGGTAAGACATGAATCCTATTTCTTTCACAACGTCTTGATTTACTGTCTTGGTTTTACGTTTACCTTTTGGACTTCGATTTGTAATGCAGTCTCATCCACCATTTGGCCTCATCAAGTTTCTGTGCGTACGCTCAAAAGAATTGCTACACCACTTCCTTCACCCATGACATCACTGTCAACGGCTTGTGGTTCACTACACTTAGCGGTAACTACCTGTGGTTGGTTTATCTCCAACTGAACTCATACCATGCCCGGCACACTAATTAAGTGGCGAAACCATTTTGTTCTTTTATTTCAGGAAAACCATCATAAGGTAATAAGTTCAATCTAGCTTGACAATCCGCTTTAGCTTCTAATAACGCCTGTATTTTAACCAAATCATTCATAATTTCACTCCTTAGGGAACTTTTTCTTTATATATTATATCAAAAGTTCCCTATTTTTTTCTTGTGTTTAAATCATACAAGAATCCTTTTGACATCTTATTTGTATTTAAATCAAAAAAAATGAGGATGATTTCTAAGTCATCCTCAGTTTGGGCTCCTCACCCTGCATTTTAGTTTAAATTGAATTTAGCTTCTCGCCATTCAAGAGCCATCGCTCATTTGTATTATACCAGAAGTCATCTAAAAGGCTCAACATATAATTGAAGCCTTGTTAGCCAATCGTGCATATTCAATATTCATAATTCTTTTATTGATATTTACGATAATCAAAAACATCTTCTCTTTCTAACAATTGAGACCATCTTGCAGATAATAATTTGGCGTATTTATAATCTACTAATCCATAAGCCCCTAAAGAATATGCATCATTACATTCAATCAATAATGTTCTACCATCTTTGGTAACACCAATATCAATAGAACATGCCATTGGTCTTTTATCCCATTCGATAAATTGATCCATAATTTCATCCAATACTTCTGCATCATAATTATAGTACCAATCTCCCTTATATGGTCGAACATCTATAATTTGATCATAGTATACAAAGCAACGCCATTCACGCATAAATTCAATGGGTTCACTGCATAAGATCTCAAAATCTTCATTATAGGCACCACATCCAATTAAATCCTTAATACTTGAAATCACTTTTCCAGTGAATTTCTTACTTTCTACAGGCTTAACAACCAACCTGCAGACCATTTACCCTCATCTGTAGAAATAGCATTTATGGTATCTCTCCATATTTTTCTGCCAAGAAACTTTCGAAGACATTCTGGATAATCATCTACATGTGGGTTTAAAACATTAAATTTGGCGAAAACATTTTCGCATTGTTGAATGTAATCAACGACTATATCTTCTTTTGTGATTTGATTATATACATCATCAAGAGAAAAATAAGGCACAACTTCACATGCCAATTCATTAAAACCAGAAATGGCTTTTTGCATATTCTGACTATGTCCAACTACTAATCCTGAATTATAGTCTTTTTTGACCTTGATATAAGCTTTCATTTTAATTTTCCTTCTAATCTTGCAACATATTTAAATACATATCCAATCTTTCATTTATATATCCCGCAAACAAATTTTCCATTGCAAAAAGATTATGTTTTACATGATATTCATCAAACGCATTATAATAGGCAAGTCGATCCGTAAATTTAATATCAATAGGCGGATAACCAGCCTTCATCAATTCTAAATTCACTAATAATCTTCCCGTTCTACCATTTCCATCAATAAAAGGATGAATCGATTCAAACTCAATATGGAAACGAGCTAATTTCGTTACAATATGCTCCTTACTATTCGCAAAATCCATTAATAATTGTTCCATTTTCGGTGCAATCAAATAAGGTTGTACTGGCTCATTCTGCGCGCCCATAATATAAACAGGAATTCTACGATATACGCCTCGGTCTTCTTTCTTATCTGCAAGAACAAGATAATGAATTTGTTTGATGACACTCTCACTAATGGGAACATTATTTTTGACTAGTTCTCTTACAAAATCAAAAGCTTCCTTATGTCCAACAGCTTCCATATGATCTTTTAGAGGCTTTTTATCAATTGTGAGACCACGAAGAACTAAATCCGTTTCTCGCAAAGTCAGTGTATTTCCTTCAATCGCATTTGAATTGTAGGTATACTCCACAATAAATTCTTCATTCAACCTAGCAACTTCACCTTCTGTTAATGGTCTTCTAGAATCTAATTCCATCTTTTTTCGATCAATCTTCCGCAAAAGATTCTCTTTTGACTTTAAACGACCATCTACCGGTTTCTTTGCATCCACAGGAATTTTCCAACTTCGCCCCTCATGATAAGCACCTAAAATTTTTCCCTGAGCACAAAGAACTCGAATTCTTCGATCTGAAATACCCCATTTTTCAGAAGCCTGTTTTACAGTCATAAACATGGATCATCACTCCTAATCTAGAAGTATTATATCATTTTATCGGAACAATAGACATCTATCGGAATAATCCAAAGCCGTTTATCGGAACATTATAAGTTCTTACCAAGCATATACGCTTATTTCATCTTCTGCTGCCCTTGCGATCATGTAGATATCTCGAAATATATATTCACTTGCATACACGATAATTTCTACACCTTTAATACACAACAACCAATACAATACTGAATTGTGCATCGATGACACCTCTTTGTCATCTTAACCTTATTGACACAATTACCTCCTGATATTAGTATAATACCTAAAGCTGACTTTAGGTCGAGAAAGGAATCACTATGTATACAATTGGACAAGTATCTGAAATGTTTGATTTACCCATCTCTACCCTTCGATATTATGATAAAGAAGGATTTTTCCCTCATTTAGTTCGCAAAGGCAATATTCGCTATTTCAGCAATCATGAAATTGAAGCTTTACATCTTATTGAGTGTTTAAAGAAATCTGGTCTTGGCATTAAAGAAATCAATCAATTCTTTAGTTGGGTTTCTGAAGGAAGTGCAAGTTTTGAAAAGAGAAAAGAGTTGTTTAAAGCTCGAAAAGAGGCTGTAGAAGCTGAAATCAAAAGTCTTCAAGAAACACTATCTTTATTAGAATTTAAATGTTGGTACTACTCAAAAGCTATGGAGGATGGTACAGAAGAATACCTTCAGGCTATGCTTCCAGACAAGCTTCCTAGTGACATTCAAAAATTATATGATGCAAGTCAAAAATGACAAAAGGAGCAGATATTCTGCTCCAAAGCTTTTCAAAACCAGCTGGCTCGTTCTGATTTTGATTGACTGATTCTTAAATTTCAAACCATTTGATTTCACAAGCATCCAATTCAACTTCGAAACTTGTTCCATCACCCTTATACACGGTAGTTGTCTGTGGTTCGTATGTATTATTGACAACACAGAAACTGTTTGTAGAAGGATATACGTTGATATCCACATTGTAGTTGTCGGAATACCAACGTTTCATTTCTTCTTCTTTGTGTGCCGCAAAGAAGATTGCACGATATAATAGTCTTACATTTTCAAAACTAAATGGAAGACCATTCATATACACACCGCGACCTTTTCCATACTCATTTACAGCTAAATTAACATGTAGATCTTTTTCAGCCAAGATTTCGGTTTCTGGAAGAGCATATACATCATTTACACATTCTCCCCAATCTTCATGTTCTAATTGTTCTGTAATGAAGTGGTCTGGATGTACTTGCCAATTGTATTTGTCTGTATGCATTGTAAAACCTAATTCTTTATCCACACCTAGCACATCGTATAAAGTGAAGAATTTACCGTTGCGGTTAATAGCTGTTGGCTCACCAACACCGATGAATCCACCACCCTGGTCTACATAACGACGAAGAGCTGTAATCACGGGTTCATCAAATTCGGCTCCACCACTAAAGCTAGTGTATGCAGAACCAATGTTCATCACAACGTCCATATCATCTAAGATTGTTGGATCTTTACGAATATCATCAAAACTAATGAAATGAACATCAAATGGGAAACCACTCAACGCCTCCATTACACCTGTATATGAATAGATTTGTTTGTACCAAATGGCATGGTGAACCAAGTGTGTTCCCCAACGACGAAGTTCTCCCCAACTATTAATTACACCCACTTTTAATAAGTTTAATGGAACTTGTTGATTCACATGAGAATATAGCGTACGGAATTCGTCACATACCTTTTCAATATAGTCAATGAATTCAGGGAAATCCAATGCCAATTTTAAATATCCACCATAACCAATACGATCGACTGGACTACGTAAAATAGCTCTACGAGCCGTTACCCAATTGACCTTAGCTTCTTTTAATGGATCACCATTTTCATGGAAAACATCTGGGAAGAAGTATGGTAAGAATCTTCCTTCTGTATACTTAACACCCTTAATATCGGAAATTAAACGAAGTGTTGTACCAGAACCAACCGATCCTACAACCGCATCCAATCCAATGGATTCAAAATATTTTCCAAATGGTTCTGTACCAATCCAGTGATCACCTAAAAACATCATGGCTTCTTTTCCATATTCATGACAAATATCTACAAATTTCTTCGCTAATTTACTAACTTCACGTTGTTGGAAATCCATGAAATCACGATATTCCTTAGTTGGAACACAGAAAGTTGAGTTATTAAATCCTTTGTTGATAATATATTCAGCTCTAAATGGATAGCCCACTTCTTTTTCAAACTGTTCCAAAATATATGGAGATACAGAAGCACTATATCCAAACCAATCTACAAATTTTTCGCGTGCAAATTCATCAAATTGAAGAGTGAATTGGTGGAAGAACGTTGTAAAACGAACAACGTCTACATCATCTCTTTCTTCACAGAATTTTCTAAATTTATCCAATACATATTTTTGTGTTTTAGGTTGTCGAACATCAAAAGTCATTTGATGTTCTTCACCCTGCCAATCGTTCGTTAGAGCATTATACATATGCACAGGATCCCAAATCACAAATGCCAAGAAGCTGACAGTATACGCATGATACGGAATTGTATCATGAATAATCACTTCACCCGTTTCTTCATCATAATCCCAATTTGTGATGACTTCATCCGTCGTACGGTCAATGACTTCCCACCATCTGTGATTATCTTTTGTGTTTGGTTTTAATTGATCCTTATAGAAATGCTGCATGATTTGAATTTTTAATTCGGTTGACTTTGCGGTCACAAAATCACTCATCAAATACATCTGTTGAATTTCATCTGGATTTGCCTTTGCCCACGCATTATCTTTTCTTGTCGTATAGTAAGTCGCATATTGCTTAATATCCATCTTACGCAATTCTTCTGGCATATCCGTTCCGTCACAGTCACGGATGGCATCGGCTTTCCATCGATTAATAATCTCAATTGTTGCATCAATTACATCAACATCTGTCGGTACAGTTACTCTGCCTGTTTCAATCATTTTATTTTCTCCTAAACTAGTCAATTCTATTTTCAGTTTCCATATCAAAGAAATGTATTTTTGATAAGTCCATTGTTAATTTAATTGTTGAATGTGCTTCGGGTTCCAAACGAGAATTTACTTTGGCACACATTTTTTGTCCATTTAAAGTACCATGCAAAATATATTCATGGCCCAATAGTTCAGCCACTTCAATTTCAAAATCAAAGTTAGCACTCGGATATGTATCGGCCACTATACCCTCACCATGTAAATCTTCTGGACGAATACCCATGATAATTTCTTTTCCTTGGTAACTAGAAAGTTTTTCTCTATACATCAAAGGAATTTCAATCTTCATATCCTCCACTTGGAAGAAACCATTTGCATACGTACCCTTAACAAAGTTCGTTGCAGGCGCACCCAAGAATCCAGCTACGAATAAATTTGCCGGATTATTGTAAATTTCTTTAGGCGTACCAATCTGCTGGATATAACCACCTTTCATAACAACAATACGATCGGCCATTGTCATGGCTTCGGTTTGATCATGTGTTACATAAATGGTAGTAGCTCCAATACGTTCATGAAGCTGAATGATTTCCGAACGCATTTGTACACGCAATTTCGCATCCAAGTTTGAAAGTGGCTCATCCATTAAGAATACCTTCGCATTACGAACGATAGCACGCCCCAAGGCAACACGCTGTCTTTGACCACCTGATAAAGCTTTTGGTTTACGATCCAAATAAGGTTCAATCTCCAAAATACGAGCAGCTTCATGCACACGCTTATCAATTTCTTCCTTACTATACTTACGTAATTTCAAACCAAAGGCCATATTCTCATATACACTCATATGAGGGTATAACGCATAAGACTGGAATACCATCGCAATATCACGATCTTTTGGTTCCACATCATTCATTCTTTTTCCATCAATGTAGAAATCACCGGCACTAATCTCTTCCAACCCAGCAATCATACGAAGTGTTGTTGATTTACCACATCCACTTGGTCCTACAAACACAATAAACTCTTTATCTTTCACTTCTAAATTAAAGTCAAATACAGCCTGAACATTGTTGTCATATATTTTATCAACATGCTGCAATGATAATTCTGCCATACTTCTTCCTCCTATTTATGTTTTCGATTGTATAGAAACAATAATGTTAGTAAGCCTGTCAATCCAACGATTTCGATCATTAAATTACGAACACTTACCGTCTTCTGTGCCCAAATGATCATACCTAAGAACACAAAGAATAAAACGATCATAATTATGTTCATTACTTTATTTTCATCTCTCATATTAGACACCTTACTCTTTCATTCCACCAATACTCATGCCCTGTGTAATCTTCTTTTGAACACAAATATAAAGAACTAACGTTGGAATCATAACAATTACCAACCCAGCATACATGACACCAAAGTTTGCCTGTGACTTCGCATCCGCCATTAAGTATTTAACACCAACGGCCAACGTAGCATTTTCTTTATCCATAAAAGTAAATGCGATAATATATTCATTCCAGAAAGCCAAGAATTGAAATAGGATAACCGTAATAATACTTGGTCTTGCCATGGGAATCATAATCTTAGTCATTGTCTTAAAGTAGCCACAACCATCAATGCGAGCCGCCTCTTCATACGCCTTAGGCAACGTTTTAAAATAACCTGTCAACAAATAGATTGTGAAAGGTAAGGCCGTTGCCGCATACACGACAGAAAGCCAGAACTTACTATTTAAGAAAAAGTCAATTCCAAGCTTAATATCCGCATTAAATAACATTAAGAAAATTGGCAAAACAATATAGTTCACATTTACGAAAAGTCCAGCCATGAAAAGTCCATTAAAGAATTTCTTTCCCACAAAGTCAAATCGTGCCAAAACATACGATGCAGGAAGAGCCACCACCAATAGAATGACTAATGATAGTGCTGTTACAATAATTGTATTTAATAAATAATCACCCATTCTTGCCTTCACAAAAGCATCCGCAAAGTTTGACCACAATATTTGTTTTGGAAGATCAAATGGATTTCCACTCACCAATTCCAATTGCGATTTTAAAGATGCAAGGAATACCCATGCGATGGGTACAATAATCGAAATAGCTAATGTGATCAGTGCCACATAAACAAAGATCTTGTATAAAGGAAAATTATGTTTCTTCATATCTCATCCTCCTAATACTGTAATACATCACGTTCAGTGATCTTATTTATGATGGCTGATAAGGCAAATGAGAATACGAAGATACATACTCCAACGGCCATACCAAATCCGTATTTACCAGCGAACGCATTGTTATACATATAGTTCAATGCCACTTCACTTCCTAGATTTCCCTCACTTGTCAATTGAACGAACATAAATGATAAGTTGATTGTAGAAATTACAAAAAAAGTTAAAGTTGTACGAATGTTATCCCAAATCAAAGGTAAAGTAATCATAAAGAACTGTCTGACTTTACTAGCCCCCTCAAGGCTTGCAGCCTCATATAGGTTTTCTGGAATACTCGACATACTCGACATATACATAACCATATAATAACCAATGGCCTGCCATACAAGGGCACCAATTATAGAATAGTTAATAACATCTGGATTTCCCATCCATTGTTGTTGTAAAGACGAAAGTCCAATCATACCAAAGAACGTATTTAAAATACCATTCGTAGGTTGATAAATAGCTGAGAAAATACCTACAATAACAACAATACTCAAAATGTTTGGAATGTAGAAAATAACACGGAAGAAGTTTTTTCCAACAAACTCTTCACGAGTTAATAATGTCGCAAACAATACGGCCAACACCAAAGTGATGATCGTGATCAATACAACATACAAGATTGTATTTTGCATAGCCTCAATAAAACGCATGTCGTTAAAAAGAACCTTAAAGTTGAAGAACCCGGCAAAAGTAGCATCACTTACGAAATTGCTCTTTTTAAAGAATGCTGTCTTAAATACATCAATTGTTGGAATCACCATGAAAATGACGACTAGAATAACGGCTGGTGCAAGACACGCAAATACGAAACGATTTTGTGCTTTCTTTTTATTCATGAGTTTACCTCCCATCTCTTAAAAAGCGACGAGCAACAATTTGCTCATCGCTTTCAGTTTAATTATTCAGTTACAGCTTTGTTTTTAGATAATTTAGCCCAAGCATCTGCTAATTTACTTTGGTAATCTTTTGCAGTTAATTCACCAGTAGCTAAAGAGTCAATTGAACCAAATACTGTCGCAGCACGGTCAAAGTCTGGTAAGTTATCTGTGTTGTAAGGAGCAAATGCACCTAATGCAGCAGAAGCAGTGTCATATACAGAGAAGAATTCTTTTGTATATCCATCTTCCATAGCCGCAATTGTGTCTGACATATGTGTAGTTGGAACAATGTTTCCACCTTCAGCCATGATCTTAACACCTTCATCAGAATAGATAAACTTCAAGAATGCTTTCGCATCATCTACGTTTTTAGCTTGAGCAGGAATCCATACTTGTTCAGTCATAGAACCAACGAAACGTTCACCATCTTTTTCCAATGCAGGCAATGGAAGTAATCCCCAGTGATAATCTTCAGGAGTTGTATCTGCCATTTCATTAACTACCCAGTCACCATTAGGCATGAATAACGCTTTTCCATCAATGACAGCCTGTTGGTTCATTGTGAAACCATCTTTCGCATTCGCATTTGCGACTGTATCAGAATATAAATAATCAGGACTTACTAATTTAGTTAAAATATCGATAGCTTGTTTAGCACCATCTGTATTCCAAGCATCCTTGTCATAATTTAATACATTCGTTAATAATTCTTCTCCACCAGTTTCTTTCAACAATGCATTTAATGTGTTGTCAAAATAACCATTTGTTGGATAAGTAAATAATGCGATACCATCTTTCTTAGCTTGATCACCTAAAGCCCAGAATTCTTCCCAAGTTGTTGGAAGTTCATATTTCTTTCCTTCTCCAACCAATTCAGTATTATAGAAGAATCCAGCTGGAGTTGTCTTAAGTGGCATCAAATAAGATTTTCCATCACCATAATATTGTACGATACTACTATTTGCATAGTTTTCATCCATACCAACTTCTTCAACTACATCTGAAATATCCAATACTTCATGAGTATTTAATTGAGTTTCAGTATATCCAGAAGGCTGACCTAAGTTATAGTAAACAACATCAGAATATTCACCCTTCGCATTTTCTTTATTCAATACATCAGGCAATTCTTTTTCAAAACGCAATTGAACATCTACATCCGGATTTGCCTTTTCAAAAGCCTTAGCCAATTTTGTGAATACTTCTTCACCATTACCACCAGAGAAAGAATCAAATTTTAATACACGCTTATCTCCAGAATCAGAATTTTCAGCTGGTTTGCTAGAACATCCTGCTAGCATAGATGCTGCCATCGCAAATGATAACCCAGCAGTTATAACTTTTTTCATACTTTACCTCCTCATAAATTCGTATGAACCTCTTTTGACAAGTCTAGTATAGTCTATTTGAAAGCGATTTATCATAAAAATATAGCTCTATATTTTAGATATATTGCGATTTAATAATTTTGACAACAAAATTGATAAACAATAGAAAACAATATATAATAATACAAAAAGAGGTGTTTTTATGAGTACACAACGCTTTCAAATTGACCAAGTCGACTTCAACAAAGCCCGACCAAAACTACTATATATAACCGAATCCAAGTTCGATCACGAATGGAATTCCACCCTACATACCCATTTATACACAGAAATGTTCTATGTGACAAAGGGCCATGGACTTTTAAGTTTAGACAACAAAAACTATCCCGTAAAAGAAGACGACCTCGTTATTGTCAATCCATTGGTATCCCATACAGAGCGTGGTATTGAAAATGTCAACTTCGAATACATTGTTATGGGAATTGAAGGCATCACCTTCTTTTCAAAAGAAGAATACGAAGAACAGGGTTGCAGTATTGCCAACTATTATGAATACAAACACGAAGTACTATTCTATCTAAAAACCATTCTAATGGAAGTTAAGGCTAGAGATACTGAATATCAATCCTTATGCCAAAACTTACTAGAAGTATTACTGATCAACCTGATGCGTAGGGCCAACATTAGTTTAAAATCTTCACCCGTTAATAAAGCCAACAAAGACTGTGTCTATATTGAAAAATATATTGATGCTCACTTTAAAGAAGATATCACACTAGACACTTTAAGTGAACTCACTTTCTTAAATAAATATCACATTGTACATGCCTTTAAACAATATAAAGGCATCTCCCCCATTAACTACATGATTCAAAAGCGGATTCAAGAAGCTAAAGTTCTACTTTCTACAACCAATCTTCAAATTTCAGAAATATCCATCATCATAGGTTTTACAAGCCAATCCTATTTTGCCCAAGCCTTCAAAAAAGCAACAGGCATTTCACCTATTCAATTTAGAAAAAATCATAGTGAACAATAGAAAAAGGAGCAGCTGCTCCTTTATTTACATAATACAGCACGATATTTTTCAACAATGTCCTGATACTCTTCATCCGACAACGTTTTTTCGCCTGGATTCATAGCGAATACACCGCCCCATTCATATCCATCCTTATATTTAGGAACTAAATGGAAATGAAGATGATGACCCGTATCGCCATAAGCACCATAATTGACTTTATCTGGATTGAAGATTTCATGCATAGCACAAGCTACCCTATTAATATCCTCCATATAAGCAGCTCTTTCCTGGGCCGTCAACTCTGTAATTTCACTCACATGCTTCTTATGAGCCACAATCACACGACCAGGATGAGACTGTTCTTTAAACAAATACACTTTTGAACTTTCAATTTTTTACCTACTCTTCCCGAAGCTATAATACCGCAATTTGTAAATGATTACATTTTTTATTTTTATTTTCAAGTGTACATTCGATAACAATATGCTTTCTTTTCCTATAGAAACGTGTTATAGTAATTATGTTGATTAAGTTAAGACTCTAACCCTTTCAATTAACTTTCTCAACATTCCCATTTCTGGACCTGGCCCATTCCGGTCCTTTTATTTTGCCACAAAAAATGTTTTTTTTTGCTGATGAAAAATTAATATTATGGTAATATATCAATGTTGGTTATTTTAAATAATCAACCCTTTAGCATTAGAGCTGGTACCATTTCACAACTTACTCAAATCCAGCTCTATTTTTTGTTAAGAATTCTAAAATTATAAATGCAGGAACACACAAGGTTCCTGTTTTTTGTTTTAAATTGATTTGAATACAACTTCAAGATATTATATACACAGTATTAGATGGTATTAGAGGTATATATGATAAACAAAACTTTGGACTACTATAATAAGAATGCTGAATCCTTTATTCAAGGAACTGTATCAGCAGATTTAAAAGATATACAAGATAAATTTCTAAAAGAATTATCCGGAAATAAAACATTAGATTTTGGATGTGGATCTGGAAGAGATACTAAATGTTTTATTGAAGCAGGCTATGATGTTGAAGCCATTGATGGATCTTTGGAATTATGTAAAAGTGCCAGTGCATATACTGGTATTCAAGTAAAACACATGTTGTTTCAAGATTTGGATAAACAAAATTACTATGATGGCATTTGGGCATGCTCTTCTATATTACATTTACCAAAATCCGAATTAAAAGATGTCTTATCAAAAATGAGTAAGTCTTTAAAAGATGATGGAATTATTTATACATCCTTTAAATACGGAAATTTCGAAGGTGAAAGAAATGGAAGATTCTTCACAGATTTCACTTTAGATATTTTCAAAGATTTCATTCATGATGTAGATACCTTAATAATTAAAGAATACTGGATTACAACAGATGTAAGACCAGGAAGGGAGGAAGAAAAATGGTTGAATCTACTCCTTCAAAAGACCCATTCTTAGTTGAACATACTGATTTTTCTTTAAGAGAAAAAATCAAATATCCAAATGGTGGAATATCTAATTTCTATGATAATGGAAAAGATATGGTCATTATTGATGAAGATATTTGTGAGCACAAGAGTAATGATCCTGTATTTTCATATATGCTGATCACAGATAAACAAAATAATTATATGCACCAGTTTAATAGAGTTTTCCGTTTCTTAGGCTACTCTCATTTAGAAGTCGATAAATATCTTTCTAGAAAAGAAATTGTATTGCCTCCTAGTTATACAAGAAGTGTTGGAGACAGAAGTGAACAATCCGATGTATCTCCATTAGAACTGCATTTCGAGAAGAGTTTTTCAAATGCTTATGGCATGAATGCACTTAAATACATTTCTAGAGAATATGGTATTTGTGATGAAAATGGAAAGAATTATTTCCTTGATTATTTTGTGCGAACAAAAGATGAAAAATATGCAGTGGAAGAAAACGGTGTAACGTATCATCACCCTCAAATTATTGGTGAAGAAAAATATAAAAAAAGCCCATCAAATCATATAAAATGATTTGTATGGGCGCTTTTCATTTGCCAAGTCTTGTTTACATCTCTATTTAATTCTATACTTCAATTATGGACACTACTTATCATTCAAACATTCCAATTGAAACTCTATCATTATTAGATTGTGATGTTCGAAACTTCGATTTTATTCATCCCATCAAGAATATCTTCTTCGATAATATTGAATACATTCGAAAATTAGATGCTTCTGGTAAAGCTCGTCCTTGTATTTTAGACAATGTAGAACGTTCTCTTCTTTGCCATACATGCTATCTTGGTTTTGATCAGTTTGAATGTACGGATTGTGACAACTGGAATATTATTCCTCATTCTTGTCATTCTAGATTTTGTAATGCCTGTGGTGTTAAATATGCCAAACAGCTTGCAGCCAAGGCTACCTCTTTTTGTCTTGACTGCCCTCATAGGCACATTGTCTTTACTATTCCTGAAGAACTTAGAAACTGGTTCAGACAGGATCGTACTAGACTCAATCTTTTGTTTGTTGCTTCTAGAAACACCATTTCCATTCTCACCAATAAATCTCTTGCCGATAAACTCAAAAAGAAAAAATTATCGGATACCCACTATATATTCAAAGATATTCCTGTTCGTAATGAATTTGGCATGATTGCCACTATACATACTTTTGGAAGAGACCTTAAATGGAATCCACACATCCATTGTCTTATTCCTGAATTGATCTATTCCTTTAAAAAGGACAAAATCAAAACATTTCATCATTTCAATTTCATTAAGCTTAGAAAAACATTTCAATTTGAATTAATTCGACTCATACAGGAAGCCGGTGGTTTAAAGAAACCTGAAGAAAAGAACAGACTCTATAAAGATCATCCTAAAGGATTCTATGTCTACGCCAAATTCAAATCCCCTGACAACGCTTCTAACGATGCTTCATCTAATAAAAATAGTAAAGATATTCAAGGCTGCGTAAACTATTTCATCCGTTATGCCGGTAGACCTGCCATGGCTGAAAATAGAATCACAGAATACAATAAAGGATCAAATACTGTCAGCTGGTTCTACAATAATCATAAGGATGAAAAACGTCATGATGTCACAGATAATGTGATTGATTTTATAAACCGTCTTATTATACATATACCAGACTATCATTTCTTAACCACTCGATATTATGGATTCTATGCCAATGCATCTAAGAAAACTCTAGATAAAGTACATGCACTTCTTGGAATCAAAAAGAATAAGGATTATTCTCGTGAAACAAGAACCAATGCCCTTAAAAACAAACTCAATAAATTGAAGTACCGCACACACTTGATTGATTCTTTTAATAGAGACCCAATTCAATGTAAATGTGGAGCCATTATGCAGTATACTTATACATATAATCCATTGGAGGACAAGAGAAATGACAGAACATACAGAAAAAGATGTATTGATGAAATGTACAAAATGCGGTTACGAAGAAGAAGTACCTAGATGGTTAATCGATGAATTATTTCCAAATGAACCTGAAGAAAACTATATGATGCACTGCCCTGAATGTGATCATAAGATGATTGTAAAAAAATAATTCAGCAACTAAAAGGCAAATGCAAAATGTTGGCTATTACGATAGTCCTTTTTGTCGTTCCTCATAATCAACAAATTGTGACAATTCTACAGTTTTTCACATACCGCATTTCCCTGTTCCGAAACCAAAATCTTAATATATAAAAAACAATGGCTATGTCACATTATATGGTTGATTTTTAATAGAAAATATTGTCTAATAATAGTAGATAAATAGCACTTATAAAAGGAGTGTGACGATATGCCTACTATTAAAGATGCACTTGATATTATCAACAAATTGACTGCCGTAGAGCAGGAAAGTCTTAAAACTATGCTTTTAAGTCCTGCTTTTGTCAAAACTTTAGATATTGAAGAATTTGTAACAAAAGAAAGATTTTCTAATGGTCGTGTATGTCCTTTATGTGGATGTATTCATGTAGTTCGCAATGGTCACAGAAAAGACGGGACACAGAGATATATTTGCAATGATTGTGGCAAGTCCTTTGTAATTGCTACTAACTCTATCGTATCTGGTACAAGGAAAGAACTCGCCGTATGGGAAAAGTACATTGACTGTATGATGAACGGTCTTTCTATTCGTAAGACTGCTGTTGCTTGTGGTATCCATAGAAATACTGCATTCATTTGGAGACATAAGATTTTAGATGCACTCCAGAATATGGCAGATGAAGTTAAACTTGATGGAATTATTGAGGCTGACGAAACTTTTTTCGCAATCTCGTACAAGGGAAATCATAGTAAGAGTAAGTTTTTCACTATGCCTCGTAAAGCACATAAGCGAGGACATTCCACACATATCAGAGGCTTGTCAAAAGAAAAGGTATGTGTTCCTTGTGCGGTAAACAGGAATGGATTGTCAATCTCAAAGATTACAAATACAGGTAGAGTATCTACAAAAGATTTACATCATATTTATGATGGTAGAATTGAAACCGATTCCACACTTGTGACCGACAAGATGAACTCCTATGTAAGATTTACAAATGCCAATGGAATTGAATTGGTGCAACTTAAAACTGGTAAGGCAAAGAAAGGCATCTACAACATTCAGCATATCAATAGTTACCATAGCCAGTTAAAGCGTTTTATGAGAGGTTTTAACGGTGTTTCGACTAAATACCTTAACAACTATCTCGTATGGAATAATCTTGTAAACTATGCCAAAGAAAGCGACACGGAGAAAAGGAACATCTTCTTGACTTTCGTAATGGCAACATTGAAATCTGTGAAATGCAGAGATTTAACAAATAGACCAGCAGTTCCACTGATTGCCTAATTTGAAGTTGCGGAGGTGTTTTAGATGAAAAGGAAATGGCTCATTCCGTGTTTAATAGTGGTAATTGTGATTGCAATTCTTTTTTATACTGGTATTCAAAGGACGCATACTTTCACACTTGCAGAGAGAAACGGAGTTGCATTCAAGTCAGAACAAATACAACCGCTGTTTGAAACTATTAGAGTAAGCGGTGATTGTGATACAGATGTGATATTTACTGATATTGAGACTGGCGAAACATACACGGTAGGATACATTACATCTGGTGTATCAGAAAAAATTAAACTACAAAAAGGTAAGTGGTACACAGTAGAGGGAGCTGGAAATATCACAGTAAGTCCAGTAAACATTAGAATTGAATGAAGAACAACGAATCCCAGTTTGTAGGGATAAAAATAAGGAGAGCGATTTGCTCTCCTTCTAAAAACCGCTATTATCAACTAATTGTTGTGACATAGCCTTTTAAAATTTATTTATAACCAAATTTAATTTAACCACACTATTTTTTACATATATTTAACATTAAACATAACCTATATTCCTACTAAATCCCTAGACTTTATCATATACAATATGATACATTAAATGCATTATTTTCTTTACCTACGACAAATAAATATAAACCGTCAAAAAAATAAACAAAAAAATTAATTTTTTTGCTTGCAATATATAAAATCTTATAGTATTATTAATTAGCACTTGTCAGGAAAGACAAGTTTAATATACATGGCGCGTTGGAGAAACGGTTAACTCACATGCCTTTCACGCATGCATTCACGGGTTCGAATCCCGTACGCGTCACCATTGTTAAAATAAAGTCCGAAAGGACTTCTTTTTTTTGCTTTTTAAATGAAAAAGCCTTCCAACAAGAAGGCTAAAGTTCATTGACAATATTATGTACCCAAATCCCCTTTTTGACTAATGTGATTCCTAATACTGCCTTAGGAATATCCACACATTGCACCAATAAGTACACATTGAATATAGGTAAATTCGTAAAACGAGTTAAACATAGTGCAACCATAAACGTAAACATGAATGTATATCCACTATCGAAGAAGAAGGTAAGCAATGTTTTTCCTCCTGCACGCATTGTAAAGTAGCTACTGTAATATAAAGAAATAATTGGAAGCATACAAGCTGAAACTCTTAATAAAGATGTTGCTAATAACTTTACTTCTATAGACGTATTATAGATTTGAGGAATAAAGGATGAACATCCAAACAATGCCACACCAATACATAAACACATCATAAAATTCATAAATACCATCTTCAAATCATAGTCTTTGGCATATTCAATTTCACCAGCACCCAGTCTTTGACCTACAATGATTGAAATCGAATTTCCCATTGCATAACAAATAATCATAAAAAAATTGGTTACTGTTGTTGTAATATTGATGGCCGCCACAGCCTCAAGTCCTCTTGTTGAATAACATTGAGAAATAAGCGCTATGGATATCGACCACAATATTTCATTACACAATAGTGGAATTCCTCTTTTAACAACATTCTTAAATATATCACCCGATATCTTATCTAAACGCATCGCATCCCTTAAATATTTGTTATTATAGCCTGCCGCTACATTTATCCCCATCTCTACAACTCTTGAAATAACCGTACCAATGGCCGCACCAATAACTCCTAGTTTAGGAAACCCAAAGTGACCAAAAATCAAGATATAGTTAATGCAAAAGTTCACAATAACCGCTATAACACTAGCCTTCATTGGTAAAACTGTATTTCCCGTTTCTCTTAATGAAGAAGAATATACTTGTGTAATCGCAAAAGGAATGAGTCCAATCAGCATAACATCCATATACTGCTTACCAAAGTTCAAAGTTGTCAAACTATCTGTCGGATCATCATTTAGATATAATGAAATCAATGAAGGACCCAACACTTTAAAAATGCATATGGCCAATATTGAAATCAAAATGCCAAGCAACATTTTAATTCGGAAACAATTGTGTACACCATCCCTGTTTCCACGTCCATAAAATTGTGCCAAGAATATTCCAGCACCTGACATTGCACCAAAAACACTCACATTAAACACTTGAAATAACTGATTTGAAATAGATACACCACTCATAGATAGCGTTCCTAATTGTCCAATCATAACGTTGTCTAATAAACTGGCAAGATTGGTAAAACCATTCTGTATAACAATCGGAATACATACAATCAAAACCATTCGATAAAACTTCATATCACCAATTAACGATTTCATGCCCTTCCCCCTCTAAGTAAGAAATACCGAGAACGCTTAATGATTCTCGGTATTATTTTTGTAGTAACACAATGCACCTAATAAATTAGCATCATTGTTAAATTTACAAGCTTTGATAACAGGTTCCTCTAAAGTTGGAAACCATTGTGTCAAACCCATCATATTTTCTTTGATACACGCAATCAGTTTAGGCTGTGCCGATATACCTCCACCAATCAAAATTGTATCCACATCTAACAGCAACTGAAGATTGTTTAACATCCAAGCCAAATTTTGGCAATATTTGTTAAAACCTGCATATACTCTTTCATCATCTAAATGATCAAAAAGTTCTTTACCCGTTAAACCCGTCGCTCTTTCAAGACCATCTTTTCCAAAGCATGTAGCCATGGTATTCTTAAAAGTTTTTTCTGTATCCATATGCGCATCTGAATATTCACCTGCCAATAAATGTGAACCTTCATATACCTTATGATCAATCACTATACCCATCCCAATATATGTACCTAGAACCACAACCAAAGCATTCTTTGAATGTATCAAATTTCCAAATCCAAGTTCAGCCCACGTTGCACAACGACCATCATTTTCAATTGTCACTTTACAACCTTTAATTTCTTCCAACCGCTCCTTTAAAGGGTAGTTCGATAGAAAAGTCAGTTTACCCGTAATAAACGCCTTTGAATGATCTTCATTCAAGATTCCAGGCATACTGATCGCAATTCCAGTATATTCAAATGGTAATTCACAAATGGATTGAACGATTTTATCTGCCGTATCTAAAGTAGGATATCCCCCTTTTTGTTGGATATTCCCTGACGCATCGCATAATCCATATTTAATATTGGTACCACCAATGTCGATCGTTAAAATCATAATTTTTGCGATGTTGAAATTGTGTAACTATATAAATCGCCACGATAGTAACACATTGTATACTCTATCTTTTTCTTCTTTTTATCATAAGAAACACGCTTACGAGCTAAAACAGGCTGTCCCTTACGTATCTTCAGAGCTAAACAGATTTCTTCACTCGGATTAATCGCAGAAAACTCTTCATCTATTCTTGTCGGTGCGCCAATCACTTCATAAATAGACTGTGTTTGTTCTTCCATATTCAAAGGTATATTCAAACTTAAAGGAAAATAAGACACAAAATACACCAATAACACATCATCTGCGGTACGAACTCTTCGAACGCAATACATCATTTCTTCGTCCAAGCCAAACAATTCTCTTGTAGCTTCATCCGGAATTTCTTTTGTGATGTGAAAAGACTTAGTTCCCGGCATTCTTCCTAAAGCTGTCATTTCATCTGTAAAACTACGGATATGCGACAACTCCTCTTTGATTTTAGGTCTATATGTCACAAACGTACCCTTGCCACGTCCACGCTTTACCATACCTTCCTGTTCTAATTCAAGAATAGCTTGTCTTGCTGTAATTCTTGAAACATCGTACATCTCTTGAATTTCCATTTCACTGTCAACGCGATCTCCTATAGCCAAGACTCCATCTTGGATATCTTTTTTGTAGAACTCCTTTATTTGTTTATAGTAAGGAAGATGACCCGACGTTGTATCCAACTTATGCATAATTTGATCTCCTTATATATTTGTTATAACAATTATAGGATATTTCTTCTTTGCTTGTCAATTTCAATCCATTCATCTAATGTCATTGGCACATAATCGCTATACATGCAAAAACAATTAATAAGTTGGCAAGGCACACCCTCTAATTGGCCATCACTAATTCTTGGGTGTTTTTGTTGATGAATATACTCTTGATAAGCATCTAAAAATTGCTGATCTTGCGTCGCATGAATATGCCCATGCAACATAAATGTTTTTGGGTTTCCATCCTCATCTCTTCGATATTGTCCGTTATAGCACGCAATTGGATAATGAGATAAAACTACTTTTCGTTTATTCTCATTTAATTCCGCATAATCTTTGATCCAAACAAATCGCGAAGCATCAAAGTTTTTATCATCCAAGAAACGATCATGATTTCCACGAATCAAATAAATTTTTCCCTTTAATTCATCCAAAATCTCTGTTGTTTGACTTGCGTTTCCCCATGAAAAATCTCCCAAAACAACAACTTCATCATTCTTTCGAACTTTACTGTTCCATTGATCAATCATATATTCATTCATTTGCTCGATGTCTTCGAAACCTCTTTGATCCATCTTTTCATTCAACGAACGATGAAAAAAATGTGTATCCGCAATATAATAACGCATCTTTTAACTCATCCTTTCAAATAGAAAATAGCGGAAGACCCGCTATTTTATCATACACGCAAATCCTTCTTGTTTATAAGCACTTTGCGTCTTTTTCAAACTTACATAATCCGATTGAGCTTCACCCTTATCTAATAAGCCACTTTCAATCAGCGTATCTATATTTGCTGTTTTAAAATTCATTTCCAACGTCACTTCAACCTGCTGTTCTTTTAATTCAGTAGATACATGAACGCCTTCAATCGAATTATATTTATCATCCAATGAAGAATTGATCTTAGATTGAATCTGTTCAGAATTCATATCTTCTGTTATACCTAAATCTGAAAAGCTCATCGCAAACTTCTGTGTCATCTTTTGAATCTTATCCCCCTTAGCTTCAAAAGTAACTTGTTGCGAAGAATCATTCTTACAATCAATTACCTTTACTTTATTTGTCTTTTTTACTGTTACCGGCGCCTTTTCAGTTGATTTACTCTTTTGATGCGTAAGATCACTCACTTTTGTACAGCCACAGAGCAATAAACATGCACACAACAAATATTGAACTCGCATAAGTATTCCCCCTTACGCAAATCATTTTATCATGAAATCAAATGTTCATCCACAAAGTTCGAAAGTTCATTCAAGCCAGCCTTAAATAATTTACTATCTTGAGCCAAGCCTAAACGAAAATAATATTCTTTATCAAAACACGATCCCGGCACAAAGAAAACGCCTTTTTCTGCCAATAATAATTTTGCAAACGTCTCACTTTTTAAATCAAAATAATACTTCAAAAAACAAACCGTACCACCACTTGGTAATACACATTCAAACGAAGGATTATCTTTAAGCCATTCATGAACGATATTTTTATTTGTTGAAATAATATTTTTAGCCCTTAAAATCAATTCATCCTTATGCTTAAGGGCAATCCATCCCAATTTGTCCACTAAAGGACCTGTAGAAATCATTGAATAATCTCTTCTTACATTGATTTGATGAATCACATACTCATTGGCTTTGATCCAGCCAAGGCGTAATCCAGCCAGTGAAAACATTTTACTTAAACTTGATGTTGAAATTCCATTCTCGTATAAATCACTTATAGATACTTCCTCATTTAAGCCACGATATACTTCATCACAAAGAATATATGTATTATAGGGTTTACACAATTCAATCAATGCATTTAGAAACTCATTAGAATATTCTGTCCCCGTTGGATTCGAGGGATTATTTAAAATAATCATTTTCGTTGATGAATTTAAAACACCTCTAAACTTTTCCACACTAACCTGCCAATCCATTTCGTCCAATTCAACCAAATGCACTTTACAACCAAGTGATTTTGGAACATCCACAAACTGCTGATATCCAGGAACCACACTAATGACTTCATCTCCTTTTTCTAATAAAGTGTTCATCACCAATTCATTTGCCTGCAAGCAACCTTGTGCTGTTGTGATATTGTCAATTGTTCCATGCTCATATAAAGATAGGATTTCCTTTTTCAATTCAATATCCCCAGTGACTTGACCATAATCTAATATTAGATTTGAAAAATCAAAGTCTTCCAAATCCAACAATTCCTGTAACGTAAGAGATTTAACACATGTATCCGTCATATTGTAGATGGCATCATTTTCATAATCATTCATCCATTGTTCGACTTTAAAATCAGGCAATCTCATTCGTAGAATACCTTACTCAAGAAATCCTTTGCACGTTCAGACTGAGGATTTTCAAAAAACTTTTCACTCGTATTCTCTTCTACAATTTCACCTTGATCCAAGAAAACAACTCGAGTGCCTACCTTTCTCGCAAATCCCATTTCATGTGTAACCACAACCATTGTCATACCTTGCTTACCTAGATCCTTCATTACTTCAAGCACTTCCTTGATCATTTCTGGATCTAATGCACTCGTAGGTTCATCAAACAACATAATATCTGGATTCATACATAAGGCTCTGGCAATCGCTACACGCTGTTTTTGTCCACCAGACAAGTTATTAGGATACGCATCTTTCTTTTCTAACAATCCCACTTTATCCAAATACTCTAAAGCTGTTTTTTCAGCTTCTTCATCCGTTTTATTTAAAACTTCTACCTGTGCTAAATTACAATTTTGTAAAACCGACATATTTGGAAACAAATTAAAATGCTGGAATACAAATCCCATACGATTTCTTTGTGCACGAAATTTCTTTTCATCATCCGGATTCATCCATTCGTTATCCATATAAATTTTACCTGTATCCACATGTTCCAAGCCATGAATACAACGTAACAGCGTACTTTTCCCTGAACCACTCGGACCAATCAACGAGATAATATCCCCTTTATAGACTTCTAAGCTCACATTTTTTAGGGCATGTGTTTTATTAAATTGTTTTGAAACATTCTCTACTCTAATCACTTACAGCCAACCTCTTTTCCACTTTATTTCCAATACAAGAGACAATACATGTCATAATTAAATAGAATATTGCCGCTAACATATATGGCGACATAACATCATAATATTCAGCACCAATGACTTGTGCTCCTTTTAAAAGTTCCACTGCACCGATACAACTAATCAAAGAACTATCTTTGATCAATGTGATAAACTCACTGATTAATGGTGGTACTACACGCTTAAAGGCTTGGGGTAAAATGACAAGTTTCATTGTCTTACAACTTGATAATCCCAATGTTTCACAAGCTTCCCATTGTCCTTTATCAACCCCATTGATTCCTGAACGTAACAATTCAGTTTGATATGCGCCCGAATTAATACTTAAAGCTATCATACCAATTACGATAGGATTGATTCTTAATACATTGCCTGTAAATGCCGTATAAATCGATGGAATAACAGAGAAAATAATCAAAATCTGTAGAAGCAATGGGGTTCCACGAATGATTGTGACATACACAAACGCTATAGCTCTAGGCACCTTATGTTTACTTCTTCTGCCACTAGCTCCAAGAATTCCAAGGACTAAACCAATTAAAAGGGAAAGCGCTGCAATCGCAACCGACAACAGCGCACCCTTTGCCAAATAGAGTATATTCTCTAATGTAAATACCTGATCAATCGCAACAAACATACACTTTCCTCACTTTTCCTTTACTTTGTTTCTAATGGAGACAAATCGTATTTTTTGCATAACTTAGCATAATCATCACTCGCCAAGAATTTTTTAATACATGTATTCATCTTGTTAATCATATCTGTGTTGCCTTTTTTCGCAATGATGTAGTTTTGTTCATCCATTAAAGATTCATCTAACATTTTAAACTCATCACTCTTTACATAGTTTTTCGCTACGCCCAAGTCAACGATAGCCGCATCATATTGATTTGCACTCAATGCATTCATAATGTCTTGCACATTCTTTAATCCAGTTACTTTGGCATCCTTAACTTCTTTTGCGGCAGCCTCACCAGTAGCTCCTGTTTGAGCAACTAGAGATTTACCTTCTAAATCAGCAGTCGATGCGATATCTGAATCTTTTGGGATCACGGCAACCTGACTTGATCCTAAATATGGATCTGACCATTCCACTTTACGTTTTGAATCATATGTAAATCCAGAAATACCCACATCAATTTGGTCTCCCTGAAGCTGTGTAATGATATTATCAAAATCCATCTTCTTCATTTCTAACTTGTAAGTAACACCTTCTTCATCACTTAAACATTCTTCAAAACACTTCATCATATCTGGATCAAATCCAACGATATCTCCCTTTTTATTTTCCGATTCATAAGGAGCATAATCTGGAGAAATCCCCACAGTAATTGTTTTTACATCCTCTGATTCGCTTGAACATCCTGCCATTGTTAACGCGGTTAAAGCTACCATACCTAATTTAATAATTTTTTTCATTTTATATTCCTACCTTTCTTCATGTGTAAATCAAAAATTATTCTGTATCGTCGATCACTTTCCATTCACACACACCCTTTCTAACAAAAAAAAACGTCCAAATATATATTGGACGTTATATACGCGGTACCACCAAAATTCCATCTGCCTATACAGATGACGCCTCATTCTTAACGCGAATTCACGATTTAGCCTCAAATCTTCGACCAAATAACTCCAAGACACGTTCCAAAAGTTTTCCCAATAACTTACACCTACCGTTATCTCTCTTAAGAAAAATTACTTTTGTACTTCTTCTCTTCTTCGTTTATGTAAATTATTATATTCGTTTTCTGAAAACTTGCAAGATGAAAATGAAATTATTTTACATTTGTTTACAAAAAAATAGAACCTCCTAAGAGATTCTATTCATTTTCTAAAACAAATTCATTTAAAGCATCAATCGTTTTAGTATATTGCTCTTTGAGCGCACCAAACTGTTGTAAACCTAATTCCAAGTTTCCTGTACGCAAACTTTCTGTAATTTCAAAACTAGGATTATACAAATGATCAAAACCTAAGTTCATGCATACTCCTTTTAAAGTATGAGCCGCTCTAAATGCCAATTCCACTTATTTTTCATTCAAAGCCGTTTCTAATTCTTGAAAACTAGTATCATCTTTAAATTTCAAAGCGAACTTTTCAATCATTTTAGCACTTGGCAAACGCTTAATAACATCTTGATAGTTTGCTCCCATTTTTTCATAACATTCTTCGACGTCATTCCATTTTTTCTCTCTAAAATATAACTGAATATTAAATTAGCATTTTAATTAAAGCTTTTTTAAATCATACATACTCTATAATCTAACCATATAAAACGCAATATAAAAAGGAAGCAAAAAGCTCCCTAAACGATTAGTTCTTTAATGCTTGTAATGGCGCAGGAATTCTTCCTCCACGATTGATCATGACATCATTTGAAATCTGAGAAATTGGCATGACAGGACCTGCTCCTAATAAACCACCAAAGTCTAGTTCTTCACCAACATCTTTTCCAATCGCAGGAATCACACGTACGGCTGTCGTCTTTGTATTAACCATACCGATTGCAGCTTCATCTGCAATAATTCCTGAAATAACACTTGCACTTGTTTCTCCTGGAATTACGATCATATCCAATCCAACACTACATACTGCCGTCATAGCTTCTAATTTTTCTAATTTTAATGCACCTGTTCTTGCCGCATGAATCATACCTGCATCTTCACTTACAGGAATAAAAGCACCAGATAATCCACCAACATTACTCGTTGCCATAACGCCGCCTTTTTTAACAGCATCATTCAACATGGCTAAACAAGCCGTTGTTCCATAAGCACCACAAGTTTCTAATCCCATTTCCTCTAGAATATAGGCAACACTATCACCAATAGCTGGAGTTGGAGCTAAAGACAAGTCCACAATCCCAAATGGAACACCCAGTTTTTCACTCGCAACAGTTCCAACCAACTGTCCCATACGCGTAATCTTAAAGGCTGTGCGCTTAATTAAATCTGCAATCTGATCCATACGCAATGATTTATCGGCTTTACTTAATACAGCACGCACAACACCAGGGCCAGATACACCAACATTAATTACACAATCGGCTTCACCTACACCATGGAAGGCACCAGCCATAAATGGATTGTCTTCAGGCGCATTACAGAATACAACAAGTTTAGCTGCTCCTAAACAATTGTCATCCTTTGTATATTCAGCACAACGCTTCACAATACGCCCCATCTGCGCAACGGCATCCATATTGATACCTGCTTTTGTACTACCTACATTGACACTAGCACACACATGCTGCGTCTTTGCCAAGGCTTCAGGAATAGATTCAATCAATTCATTATCCCCTGCTGCATATCCTTTTTGTACCAGTGCAGAATATCCACCAATAAAATCAACCCCTAATTTTTGAGCACAACGCTCTAAAGTTAATGCGTATTCAACTGGATTTCCCCCTGAACAAGCCACTAACATCGCAATTGGGGTTACACTAATTCGTTTATTTACAACAGGAATACCATAAATCTTACTAAAATCGTTTCCAACTTTTACTAAGTCTTTGGCTAAGTGGCAAATCTTTTCTTCTACTTTTTGACATGACACATGAATGTCTGGATCCATACAATCCAGTAAACTAATACCCATTGTAATCGTACGAATATCCAAATATTCTTCGTCAATCATCTTTATTGTTTCTAAAATTTCATTTGTTTGCATAGGAATACCTCATTAAATTTTGTGCATAGAATTGAAAATATCCTGATGCATACAACGAATGACTAGATTCTTTTCTTTTCCTAAGTTTTCCATTTTCTCCGCAAATTCATTTAATGGAATGCTCATTTCATCAATCGCAACCATCATAGTCATAGTGAACATAGAATCTACGATTGTTTGAGTTACATCCAATACATTTAGATTGTAGTTTGCGCATTCATTGGCAATCATAGCCAAGATTCCTACTTTGTCTTTTCCAATTACACTAATAACAGCCTTCATCATCTTTCTCCTTAAAATTTGATTTCGCATTTTTCAAAGCGTATAAGCTCATATGGTTCATATGCACTCTGGATTCCTTGCACATTCACATCATATTCACTTGGCATAAAGGATACCTCATTTTGTTGATTTAGACAATCCTTAATACTTTGGCTTTGTTCTTTTGTCAAAGTATGTGACTTCTTGAAACAAATGTCATTTGCCTTATCAACCAATACAATTTCTACATCTAGACAATCACTTTTAAACAAATGCTCTTTCCAATCACACTCTTGAACATTGAAATAAAAATCACTGGAATCAATATCGCCACCTTCAAGCACAAATACGGCAATATCGTTTGTGTAACAAAAATGAAGATCAATACCACTATTCAACATATCAATTTCCTCCTGTGTCCAATCTTCATCTTTTATTACTAGCATAAAACGGTTTTCTACATAGTCCATAATGGCACCAAAATCGATGTCATACGCAAATTTTTCTTTTTTATTCATACCACCATTATAAAGATTATCTTAAGAAAAAGCGAATCAATTTCTTCTTCAGTTTTGTATAAGGCTGATAACGCATAGGTAAATCAATGATTCTTTTTTTATCCACAATACTCTTTGTATGACTAAACGTATCAAAACCACGCTTTCCATGGTATGAACCCATCCCACTTTCGCCAACACCACCAAAGCCCATATTACTAGTAGCTAAATGAATCACAACATCGTTGATACAGCCACCGCCAAAGGATACTTCACTCGTTACTTTCTTAGATACTTCTTTATTATTTGTGAAAATATATAAAGCTAGTGGGCTAGGCATAGAATTGATTTTATTTATAACAACATCTAAATTTGAATATGTCAATATTGGCATAACAGGACCAAATATCTCTTCCTGCATAATAGGATCTGAAAAATCCACACGATCCAATACCGTTGGTTCAATTTGTAGATTATGATGTTTTCCACCATAGACAACCTTATCCATATCAATCAACCCTAAAATCCTCTTATAGTGCTTTTCATTAATAATATGACCATAATCATCTAAGCTCGCATATTGACGCTTAATTTCAAATATCACGCATTCGATAAATTGGTCTTTTATAGATTCGTGTACCAACATATAATCTGGAGCTACACAGGTTTGTCCACAATTCAAATATTTTCCAAACACAATTCTTCGTGCCGCCAATTTAATATCTGCATCTTTATCTACGATACAAGGACTTTTCCCTCCCAATTCTAGAGTGACTGGCGTTAAATATTGACTCGCCTTATTCATCACAATTTTTCCTACACGTTTTGATCCTGTATAGAAAATATAGTCAAATTTTGAATCCAATAATTTAGAACTCACTTCACTATCTCCAAGTACACAAGCCACATATTCTGGATCGAAATATTCTTCAATCATATCTTTGATTACTTGTGATGTGTATGGACTAAATTCACTAGGTTTTAATACCACCGTATTTCCAGCTGCAAGTGCATCAATCAAGGGGTCAATAGAAAGTAAAAAAGGATAATTCCAAGGACTAATAACTAACACCACACCATAAGGACTCGGCTTTTCAAAACTACGCGACAAAAATTGAGACAATGGTGTATATACATTCCTTTCTTTAGCAAACTTACGAATGTGTTTTACCATATAAGTCAATTCGCTTAAAGCTAACCCAACTTCGCACATATAAGTTTCAAAATTTGATTTTCCGACATCCATTTTAATAGCTTCATTAATTCTGTCTTCATAAGCTAAAATCGCCTTTTTTAAAGTTTTTAAGGCATTTATTCTAAAATTAATATCTAGAGTTTTATGTTGCTTATAAAATTCTCTTTGTTTTAAAACGATTGGATCCATACTTAATCCTCCACTACAAAATCATACACTTTTTCTAACTCTTTTACACCCCATAAAACTGGAACTGGATATAATGGATTGGCTTCATGATCTGCGTAAATAGCCAATTTGTGTATATCCGATTTTTTAATTCACTAAATGTAGATGAGATGCCAAAATACTTTTTCATTAAAGTGATTTGTTCAATAAAACGCTCAGCCCCAACCTTATAGGAATCATTCGCATTACAGATGCCACAATACAGAGCCATTTCATAGAGCTTCTTATACACACTTTCTCCATATTGTTTCAATACAACATCAAGTAATGTTGCGTTAGCTAGTCCATGCGCAATATTATATTTTCCACCTAATGGATGAGCAATCGCACGCACATATCCTACATAGGATACTGTAAAGGCATGCCCAGCATAGTAGGCAGCATCGAGCATATTGCTTCTAGCTTCTAAATCATTTCCGTCCTCATACACCTTATATATTCTCAAAAATTAGTTTTGTAGCCTTTAACGCATATGCACGCGTCTTCTTTGTAGTCAAATTACCAATATAAGCCTCAATCGCATGGGTTAAAGCATCCATACCAGTACATGCCGTAATAAATGGAGGCAAGGATAAAGTGGGTTTTGGATCTAAAACGGCATAATCAGGAATCAAATTAAAATCATTGATCGCATATTTATGACGTGTTTTTGAATCTACAATGACAGCCGCAAGAGTTGTTTCACTTCCTGTTCTAGCTATGGCAAGTACACAAATCAACAATGGAAGTTTCTTCCATATCTTTAAAATTCCCTCCATCTTTGATAGTGGTTTCTTAGGACGAGCAAGTCTAGCACCAACGGCCTTAGCACAATCCATGCTGGATCCTCCACCAAAACCAATTAAAGCTTGACAATTAGAAGATAAATATAAGTTTTTTGCTTCCTCTACATCATCACTTGTAGGATTTGCGACCGTCTTATCATAAATGACATATGAAATAGAATGATGATCTAAGTGTTCACACATACGATTTAATATTCCTAATTGATGCACAGTAAAATCAGTAATAACCATCACTTTAGATATATGATTATCCATGCAAATATAAGAAATTAAAGATGTACTCTTTAATATTTCAGGAGTTCGATAAGGTAAAATAGGAATCACTAGTTTAAAACAACTCTGAAAAATCCGACAATATATTTTCTTGAATGTATTCGCAAAGTGCCGCCATTTAGTTAACTTTGTATACTTTATATTTATTTATTCACTTTGTCAACTATAAAAAATATGGACACGTTCATGTCCATACCTTTATGCTTTCATCAACAGCCTTTCAATCGACTCTTCACTTACTGAGAAGATCGATGCGATACTTGAAATACTGAATCCTTTGTCTACCATTGTTTGATACATTTCAAGTTCTTTTTTATCACTGCCTTGTTCGATCCCTTTTCTTATCCCTTCAGCTTCCCATTCCTTTGACTTTACTTCCAGCCATCTCTTTTCAGCTTCACACATTTCAATCTCCTCCTTTTCCTCTAATTCTTCTAAATCCAACCATTCTACATCCGTTAATGTCTTGACGACTTTTAACACACTGCTTTTCACAAGTCCAAAATGATTACTCGTTCCTTCATAAATAGACTGATCATAAATACTTCGACATATGTAGAATAGATTATACACGTCTTCTTCATTAAAATTATATGAAGTATTTCCTGTGATTTCAATCAGATTCATTTTGTAGTCATGGAAACAAGCTGTAAACCTTTCATCCACCTCTACAAGTTCTGATAGCTTACTAGCTGCATTCCAAGGCCTTTCACCTGTATAGAATACCAGAATGTTTACCATAGGTAGTTTTTCTTTAGCCTTATTCTTCTTTGACTTCTTTAACATTCGCTCATAAGCTACATATTCATATACGGCCGCTCTTACAACCATTGAAGGATCTACACAACTTTGATTTTCAATAATGAATGCACTATAAAGATTTCCATCATTGTACTTACGAATCACATCCACATGCTTTTCTAGATCCATATTCGAATCATTCATCTCTGAATCAAGTTCCATACAGTTTTCAGGTTTAAGAACTCTTTCTCCATCAAAGAAATATGCATTAAAGAAGTCAACAAAATAGGCATTGTTTTCTAGAAATTCCTTCATAATTTTGTCTTTTGATTTATTCATGTGATTTCATCACCCCTATCTCATATACGAAATAAATTGAGGTTTTCCAAAAAAGATGTATTATTTTGATAATTTCACATAATTCAATCGGATTTCACAACATTTACCAAAGTTATACTAAATTTATGACAACATGGAATGTTATTCTATAAGTGCCTTAAAGATAAGGCAATGAATATAGAAATAAACCAATATTCATATCTCTCTCCTAAAAAAAATAATAATAAACAAAAAGGAACCATTCTAGACGCCAACACTAGAATGGTTTCTTTTCTACTAAACTTGTAGAATATAGCTATTCTTTGCTACAATACAACTATGCCAAGAATTCAAAATGATTGTATAAATACAATAGAAATTAAAAAAAGTAAATTTATTACCTACCTTCATAGAACACAGGATGAACAAGAGGCAAAAGACTTTTTAAAAGCTATAAAAAAAGAACATCCCAATGCCAATCATCATTGTACAGCTATGATTATAGGAAACATTATGCGATCTAACGACGATGGAGAACCGAGTCAGACAGCAGGTCACCCTATGTTAGATGTGTTGATGCATAATGAAATGCAAGATATTCTAGCCGTTGTAGTACGCTATTTTGGAGGAATCAAGCTTGGAACTGGAGGACTTGTAAGAGCCTATAGTTCGAGTATTTCCCAAGCCTTAAAAGTGGCAACACTGACAACTGTAACTACACTTCAAGAATATCAAATTCATTTTTCTTATGATCTCATTGGAAAAATTGACCATTACTTTAGAACACAAAACATTGAAGTTATTGAACAACAATATGAAGAAGATGTTGTCTATCATTTCCTTGTTCAAGAAGATATTTCTAAAGATTTAATGGAACTCACAAATGGAAAAATAAAAATTCAATACATACAAGACATTGAAACCGAATGCGTTATTTAATCCGCATATTATGAATATGATATACTTTAGAAAAGCGAGGTACCTTTATGGATAGTATTTTTACTCTTATTGCCTTTTTTGTGATTTTCTTTATATTTGGAACCCTAGCAAGCTGGCTACTTCCATTTATTTTGCCAATCATCATTTTCTTCTGGATTATTTCCCTATTTACAGGAAGAAGGCATGTTCACTTTCACACTTATCGCAGTACACAAAGCCAAAATGAACAACCAAAATCAACTCCAAAACATGGAGCTATTGATGTTGAATATACGGAACACGAAGAAGATGGAGATAACCAATGATTTGTCACAACAGTGTTGGATATGATGCACAAATCAAAGACTTGTTGATTAAATCCGCATTTAATATGGATAAAAAAGAAATCGATGCCTGGATAAAATATCAATACGATCCACAACACATGTTCTGTTTCTGGCAAAACGATAAGATTACTTCTTGTCTTCAAGTTACAAAAAGAACTATGATGTTTTTAGATCGACAAATGCACGTATCTGTGATTGGTATGGCTGCAACTTTACCAGATTATAGACAAAGAAAACAATTTTCTAACTTATTAGATGCTGCCATTTCACAAGCTACCTATAACGATTTATTAACCATCACATACACAAACATGCCAAAATTATTTGAGGCAAAAAGCTTTCAACACATTTCAAACACAAAAGAATATTGGATTGGAGCTCCACTATGCAGAATTGGTAATCCTTATCATGTAAAACAAAAAGCAGAGAACTTATACACATTATATTTCCAATTCATGCAGTATTTTGATGGCAGTATTCTATTAAGTGAAGATGAATTCAACAAACTTATCCAATATCATAAAAGCTTAAAAAAATCCATTGTCACAATGGTTAATGAAGATAAACAACCGAAAGGATTTGCGATATATTCCACAAAAGACAATCAGGCTCATGTAGAAGTTTTAGTTTACTTTGACTCTCAAGCCATCCAAGATCTTCTAAGTTATTTATCCATCAACAATGAAGTAACATCCATTCTAATCAGCGAAAGTGAAAGATTTGATAAATTATTCCCACTTCATTTTCCTAGAACCGATAAAAAATTAATGGTCAGACTCAACAATTATAAATTATTCGATAAATTCTCTAACACAAACGTTAGAAACGCAAAAACAGCTTATGAACTATTAGAAAAGCCTACATGGAACCATTTCCAATAGGCTTTTTATTATGAAACGCAAAAAAGGAGGCATCGCTAAAAACCTCCCTTTCTGCTTAGAATAATGGATTTAGATACTTTCAACAAGCATCCTCCATTATCTTAACACGTTTTAAATGAAATGAAACAAATTATTTTTGTCTTGCCAAAATCTCCAACATATTTCGAGCCACACTGTACTCATAATAAGGACCCAATTGATTGTTTGCGGCATACTTTGCCTCTTTCAAAGCTGTGCATGGCGCATACGAATGTTTAAACATCGACAACATCTGTAAATCATTGCCACCATCACCATAATTCCAATGATAGAAATGTAAAAACAACTTATGAATTATCAGAAAAGTCTACGCAGAATATTTCCAGTAGGCTCTATTTACTTATTCATGAAGCAAAAACTTCTGCCAGCTTTTACTTCATTCAATAAAATATGATCGGCTTCTGGAATATGACCAATACGATTTCTTTGACCATCCACCTTCATATCCTTTAACACAATTTGCACTTCACCACGATAATGAGCCAAATTGTCATTCACAATGACTACATCTCCACGATGATAGTATTCTTCATCTATTTTTCTTTCTGGAATATTCTTTTTACCGTAGAACATTCTTGTCCAGCGAGAACGAATCATGTAGTATGGTGTTTCTCCACATTGGTGATACATATTATCAAATAAAATTTCTTTTTCCAAATCTGTGACACCATCATCTAAAATGACTTTAAATGGAACTCTCTCTACATCTCCATGAGGAAGCAGTTCTGCCAAGTAGTCTTCTCCAACTAGTTTTGGTATATTGACATAAGCTTGGTTCATCACTCGATCAATTGCTTTAAATTCTTCTTCACTCGCAAAAGCATTTCCGAAGATGATTTCATCCACATCACCTACCGCAATCCAATGACGAACCTGCAATTCAGCTGGAATCCAACGGTGATCTTCAACAGTTGGAAGTCCATCGTGTACTGGCCATGGCCCATGTGTATTGTCTTCATTACTAGAAATAAAGACAGCACTAGGAATACCCAAAGTTGCCAATCCTTTATTGATCGAACGAATACTTTCTAAATCGGATGCTGTATAGCGTTCTGGATAAAAATTGTGGCAAGTAGAGAAGTTCTTTGGATTTGCCCCATTTTCTAATGCCATACGAACAGCTTGAATCATACAACTTGATAATTCAATTGTAATATTATAAGGGTTGTTGATTAAAGTCACATCTCTTTGGTCAAAATATGGAAGGTCCATACGAATGATGTCTATTCCCATTTCTTTAAAGATGGAGATGTCACTTTCGCTAGCACCCATTTTCTTAAAGAATGCGGTGTTGCAGTCACCAGATACTTTCATTCCATGTTTATGTGCTAAATTACAAAAATTTTTAAAATAATCAAACACTTCTTTTTTGGTGCCCGGAACACTAAACATACTTGTAAAGATTTTTGTGAAACCATAACGACTTGCCATTGTTAAATAGTTTTCGATTTCCTCAATAGATTCTTGTTCTGGATATAAAGAAACACCTAAAATTGTTTTTTTTACTGGTTTTGTTTCACCTAAAAGTCCCATTTTTTTCTCCTTTTAAACTAATTTTGCATATGAATTATTTCTTCTTCAATCGTTGAATAAGAAATAAGTGTTTCACCATCTAAATTCTCATTAAACATATTCACACCACTGATCTGATGATTATTGTATGTCGTATAATAGTAAATTCCATTTCTTAAGTCGCAACAAGACGTATAAATTGTATATTCATACTTTCCTGGTTCCACTTCACAAAGACCTTTTTGTTGCTTGACACTACCAATAATTTGGAAATATTGACTTAAATCATTCTTATCACTCGTCGCATTGGCTCTTGTATAGGCAACACGCACAAATCTAGATCCACTCGATAAGTCTCCAGGAAGTCCCATAGCTCCAAAGCCACGTGAATAGGCAGTTAAATCCAATCCAAAGTTATTTTCAGGCTGTTTGTTTGATAAATACATATAGTCATTCAAGCGAAATAACTGCATAGGAAAAGGCGGATTGTTTGTCAAAACATGCGTAGGATTATCATATACATGCATACCATCTTCCATACACTCCACGACAATGCTTTCATTTTCATCACTGATCATATAGTGTAATTCAGCTACTGGAAATTGTTCATTAAATGGTGTCGCACAAACATTTGTATTTTCTAATACGACTCTTGCCTCTTTGACACTTGCACATTGCGATAAGATCCAAGGAATAAATTCAAAGGCAGCCACATTGTTCTTGTCTTCTTGGACTTCATAAAACTTTGCATTCCCAACAAAGTTTAATCCAGCCATTCCCAAGCCTTTCTCATTCATGGCATCATAATACAATGGATACTCTTCGAATACGTGAGCCATTCCAACAATCGCATAATGACTTTCATGTTTATCTAAATGTCTAAAATGAAAATCATAATTGCGTGGCGTAACAGCTACTTGTTCTCCATATGAAAATTCATAATCCAAACTCCTTCCGAAAAACTGATTAAAACTTAATGCGGTACACATTAAAATCATCTCCTTCTACTTAGTAGCTTAACACAAACTACAACAAGATTACACACATAATAATGTACAAATCAAAATATGTGTTCATTGCGTTAAGTACCAAAAAAATATATATTTTAAGTGTCATAAGAAATGCCTTATCTTATGATTAACCCTTTGGAAAATTATTCAACCCTATAAACTCAAGATACATTTTTATCTTAATAATTTTCCTCTCCCTAAAGCAATGTCAAGCCCGGACATTGCTTTTTATTTTACCTAAAAGAAAAAAGCCATAAGTTTCCCTATGACTTAAAACGCAAATACAATTCCTACCACTGCACTAGCTACAATAAACCAGATTGGATGTAATTTTGGTTTATACTTACTCAATGCCAACAATACGAATAGACAAATAAACTGCTTCCAGTGAAATGTTGAGAAAGTGTAATCACCAAATAAAGTTGTCACCAAAATATCAATGGTTGCCACGGCAATAAAGGCAACTACAGCAGGTTTTAATCCGGCAAAGATTTGTTGAACAAGTGTAGCCTCTTTAAATTTCTCTAAGAAATTAGCAATGATACAAATAGTGATCAAACTTGGTAAAACCAAACCGATTGTTACCACAATGGATCCTAATATACCATATTGACTAAAGCCTACATAGCTAGCCATATTGACACCCATTGGACCTGGTGTAGATTCACTAACCGCAATCATTGTGGATAGATCACTCATAGTATACCAGCCATAACGAACCCCAATCTCTCTTAAGAAAGGAATGGTCGCAAGACCTCCTCCTACCGCAAATAGGCCAGTTTTGAAAAATTCTAAAAACATAAGTAATAACTTAGTCATTTTTCTTTAACCATCCTATTCTAGAAAAGACAACACCCGCAATACCAGCACCAATCACAAGTAACACCGTAGATACTTTAGTAAACATCGCAAAAATAAGTGCCACCGCAAAAATCAAGAAACCAATCTTATTCTTAATATTGCCCTTACCTAATTTTAATACCGCATTGATCATCAACATACATACAGCTACACGAATTCCATTTAGGGCATGTTGGACAATGGCTAAACTTGAAAAGTTTGTGATCAAACCTGCAATTATACTAATAATGATAATAGATGGAGTAACTACACCTAGAGTAGCTGCAATCGCTCCTGGAACTCCGGCTTGATAGTATCCAATAAAAGTGGATGTATTGACCGCAATAACACCGGGTGTACATTGACCAATCGCATAATAGTCCATGACTTCATCTTCTGTAGCCCAATGATATTTTTCAATAACTTCCTTTTGAATCATTGGCAACATGGCATATCCACCACCAAAAGTAAATAGACCCATCTTAAACCAAGAAACATATAATTGAATGAGTTTCTTCATTTTACTCTCCTTTTAATACAAATTTTTCAATGACTTCACAAACAGCACCTTCTTCACAAGTAGCCATTGTGATATAGTCGCAATCCGGCTTGATACCTGGCGCTGCATTTTGTACTCCCACGCCTAAGCCAGCATCCTTAATCATGGATAAATCGTTATAGTTATCCCCAATCGCAATCGTATCCTGAATATCAATATGTAATAGATTAGCTAGTTTTTTTAGTCCAGCCCCCTTATTTACACCCTTATGATTAAATTCAATATAACGATTACTTGAATATGAAACATCCATATCATACGTAATATCCTTTAGATCACGATCAATGCTTTGAAGATACTCAAAATCTGTATTTGTATATAATACTTTTACAATTTCTTGTCCCTTTAAAAAATCAAGATTTTGATCAAATACCTCAATCATTTCTTGACGATTCTGCACATATCTTTTTTCATCTTCCGTTAAGTTATATGCATATACCGCATCACGCGTGTATACATGAATGACTACATCATACTTTAATCCACGCTTATATAATTCTTCAGCTTTTTCAAAAGAAATACCTTCAAAATGTAAAAGTCGATTATCCTTATTTTCAGTGATAGCACCCCCATTATATGAAATCACATATTGGTTCGCTTCATCAAAAAGATCCAATTCCTTTAATGTACCCTGAACTGTGTTATAACCTCTTCCTGTTGCCAGTACAAATTTAACACCTAAATCTTTCAACTTCTTAATGGCCTCAATATCTCTAGAATCAATTGTTCGATCAGGTTTAATCAAAGTTTCATCTAAATCACATGCAATTAGCTTATACATAAGTAAATACCCTGGTATATTGTAATTGACCCATCTAGCTGGTCATTTACAACATACATCTCCTTTCTTTCAACCTTTAATAACCGTAGTTGAAGACGGTTTTGTTAATTTGTAAAATTGAATATGTGAATATGGATTTGTATATTTATACCCTGTAGCTTGACTACTTTAGGGAGGTTCTTACCACACCTTATTCCAAAACAGTGATTAGTTAGATGAGTCTTTGAATTCGTATTTTGAACCAGGTTTTGTGGTCTAAGTGTTGTGGATAACCATTTTCACAAATTTTAATCAAGAAAGGATGTTTATTTATGAAATTAGTTGGTATCGATGTTGGAAAGAACAGTCACCACTTCTGTGTTATGGATAAGGAAACTGGTGAATTCAATGTTACACCTTCTTCTTTTTCTAACAGCAAAGAAGGATTTGACTTTCTGATCAACTCTCTTAAACCATATTCTAAAAAATCAATTCTATTAGGTATGGAAGACACTGGGCATTACCATGTTGCTCTTCTTAAATTTCTTCTTAGCAACGGATATACTGTTGCCTTGATCAACCCTAAAACCACTGATCTCACACGCAAGATGGAAGGTGGCATTACTAAGAATGACAAACTGGATACAATCACCATTTGTGATGTCCTCGATACTCCTGAGCGCAAGAAACAGTATCGTATTACTAAAGTTGACCGTTTTGATTTATATGAACAAAGACAATTGACTCGTCATCACCATAATCTAAAGGAAGAACTCAATATATACTGTAATCGACTACAGAAATCAATTGATCTTGTTTTTCCTGAATTCAATACCTTATTCGGTTCTAAATATGGTGTTGTTTACATGAATCTTCTTAAAACGTTTGGCAGTGCTGAAGCTATCGCTTCTACAGATATTCGTACAATTCGTAAATGTTTTGAAATCAAAGGTAGAGGCGGCCGCATTTCATTGACTGCTGAAAAGTTAAAAGAATGTGCTAAGAATTCTATCGGAATCTCTTCTGAAGTTGAAACTATACAGATCAAACACTTGGTAAGCCAAATCATGCTTATTAAAGAGCAAATCGCTGAAATAGATAAAAAAATAGAAGAGTTCTCGATCAAAAACAACTCTCCTATCCTAAGCATTCCAGGGATTTCTCATTTCTCTGGTACTTCTATTTTAGCCGAATTAGGAGATATTGGCAATTATTCCAAGCCTTCTCGGATCATTAAATTTGCAGGAGTAGCCCCCTATCACTATGAATCGAGTCAATACAACGCCCAGCACACTGCCATAACTAAGAAAGGATCTAAATATCTTAGAAAGACTTTGTATCAAGTCATACTGCCTGTAATTAACAATAATCCTGTATTTAAGAAATACTATCGATTGAAGATATCTCAAGGTAAAGGACACCGTTGTGCTCAAGGTCACTGCATTAGAAAGCTGCTTAGAGTCATTTATCATTTACTAGAAACAGGACAATCATTTGATCCTGCATTATTAAGATAAGACATATGCATCTAAAGCATCTGAACTTTTAAAAAATCATATTTTAAAAGTTCTTTTCGTCATGCCTAAATTTAATCCAATATTCACATTTTCAAAGATCAATTTAAAACTAACTAAAAAATCTAGTTATTTTGTATTTTCAAACTTTTTCATAAAAAATACTTGAATTTTATATAGTTAGCTCCCTTAGATATGGAAAAATTATAAACCATCCTTTTTCAAAAAAAAAGTAGCATTAAAGCTACTTATAATGAATATATAAAAATAGATAGGGATAAATCAACCTTTAAAAGTCATAGGGATTTTGACTCTGAGATAGAGATGACCTTTAAACACTTTTAGGGTTTACTTTCCCTATCTTTTTGTTACAGTATTTTTAGAAGGGATTGGACGTAAAAAAAAGGTAGAAATCCAGCACCGATCAAAGTTGTGATTTCTACCCGTCCTCTTAGACAATTATATGATACTGAAAATTACCAACGACTTCAACCTGATTTTGAATAAAGATGATTATCAAGCTTTTGTTAATGCGATCGATTTGCTGTCTTTACATTGTCCTGTTTGTGGTGTCGTTGGCCTTTTTATATTATATGGACACTACACAAGATTTGTGATCATTGATGATCTTTCCAGTGGTGAGTGTAAGATTCAAATTCATGTTCAGCGTATCCAGTGTACTCAATGTAAATCCACTCATGCCTTGCTTCCAACTAATTTTGTCCCTTATACTCAGTTCACTTATCTTTTCATTTACTATATTGTTACACTTGATGAGAATGATGATTTGATTACTTCTTTTGAAGTTGCTCTACAAACGATTCGTAAAGTTAAAGCTCGTGTAATCGAATTCTGGGATTCGCTGTTTCCAGACTGGAGAGATTTCAAGCAGGATGACTTGAAAATAGAATCTTTAAAGCGTCACAATATCCTCTTTGGATCCACTAGAAGCTATTGTAAACTTTGTGTACTGTCACCAACAGGGTCGCAACTTTGATTCTGATTTCTTTTGATATTATGTCATTGAAATCAGAAAGGAGATGATCTTATGATCGAAAATGATGCTTTCAAGCTGCTGTTAATCAATCTTTTTCACCTGAATCCTGATGATATTGCCAATATTCTCTGTACTACGTTCAATAAGATGATGGTTCTTGTTGTAACTCTTACAGATAAACATCAGGCTTGTCCTTACTGTGGGTTTACTGCGCCTAAAATCAAGGAATATGTAACCAAGGAGATCACTCATTCGGCTCTTACCACACAGAAATGCATAATAAAATACAGGGCAAGACGCTACAAATGCTCATGTTGTGGAAAGACCTATTATGAATTCAATCCTTTTGTCTTCAAATCTCAGAAAATATCGATCCTTACTGTACATAATATTCTGAAGGATCTGAAAGATTTCAATGAGACATTTACTTCCGTTGCCAGACGATATCATGTTTCTCCAACTTCTGTATCCACCATCTTTGATAAACATGTGGATATTGGCAGAAACCCACTTCCGGAAATCATTAATTTTGATGAGGTATATGCCTTTAAATCCGAAAAGAGTAAATATGTCTGTGTTCTTCTTGATTTTAAAAAACAGATTCCTGTTGATGTTCTTCCAAATCGTAAAAAGGAATATCTTTTAAACTACTTTCAAAAGATCCCTTTAGAAGAACGCAAAAAGGTAAAATACGCCTGTTCAGACATGTATGAAGTATATAGAGATGTCGTACATAAGGTGTTTCCATCCTGTTGTATGCTTTTGGATTATTTCCATCTTTCCCAAGATTTCCATAGGAAAATGAATGAGGTACGTATCAAAGTCATGAAGGGATATAAAGATAATAAGGCTTCAGATGAATATTATCTTCTCAAAAAATTCAACTGGCTGTTATTTAAAAATCCAGAAGATGAAGATAAATATGGAAGACTGTTTGATGTAGAACGTGAGCGTAAATACAACTCTCATTTTAAAAGCTATATGAACTACTATGATTTAAGAAAGAAACTGCTTGAAATCAATAATGATTTAACTATTTGTTACTCATTAAAACTAGAACTTGTAGACTTCTATTCAAAATCTACAATCGACAATGCGAAAGTAAATCTAGAAAATCTGATTCGCAGCTGCATTGATACAAACATTGATGAAATGATTGCCTTTTCCAACAATCTGATCAACTGGAAACAGGAAATCATCAATTCATTTACGATTGTAGGTACTGAATATAAAGTTGAAGCAGACAAAGGCCAGGTGGTAGTCTGCAATAAAAAAGTGAATAATGCGATCATTGAGAATCGAAACAAGATTATCAAGTGTATCAAGAACAACGCCAATGGCTACACCAACTGGTCTCGCTTCCGCAATCGTGTAATGTATGTACTCGACCCAAATGCTACATTTAGCCTGGAACCAAGGGAGAAATGATCATGGATGCACAAGACATTATTGAATTGATTGAATACTTCAGAAATCTTCAAAACAATGAAATGAAATTTGAAATTGAAGAACTACGAGGATACATTGACATAAGATTCGAAGAATTATATGACAAGTTAACTGAATACATTGATTTCAATCATTCAAATCACCCATTATAAAAGAGCAGAGATATTGAAATCTCTGCTCCCTAGTTAATAATCCTTTAAATACACATAGGGTTTTCGGCCCTACAATTTTTGAAGCCAACTTTTAGTCGACCCTATCTAATTGCGGATTACCCTTATAATACAGAACCAATCACATGAACTACAAAAGCTAAAATCCATGCAAGTACACATTGCCATGCCACTACACCGACTGCCCATCTTACGCCTAGTTCTCGTTTAATGGATGCGATTGCGGCTACACATGGTGAATAAATCAAGCAGAATACAAGTAAAGAAGCAGCTGATAGTGTAGTTAATGCATTATGTACACCACCTACAAATAATACTTGTAGTGTAGAAACGACACTTTCTTTAGCCATAAATCCACTAATTAAAGATGTCACAATACGCCAATCTTGAAGTCCTAATGGTGCAAATACAGGAGCAATCCATCCGGCTACCATTGCCAAGATACTTTGACTTGAATCTTTGACCATATCGAATTGTAGGTTAAAGCTTTGAAGGAACCATACAAGTACGGTTGCCACAAAAATAACCGTAAAGGCTTTTTGTAAGAAATCCTTCGCCTTTTCCCACAACAATTGACTCACATTCTTTAATCCAGGCAAACGATAGTTAGGAAGTTCCATCACAAATGGAACAGCTTCTCCTTTAAATAAAGTGCTTTTAAATAAGAATGAAACTAAAACACCTACGACGATACCCAAAACATAAAGTCCTGTCATAACTAAGCCACCTTGTTTTGGAAAGAATGCATTCACAAAGAAGGCATAAATAGGTAATTTTGCGGTACAAGACATAAATGGCGTCAACAAAATCGTCATCTTCCGATCTCTTTCACTAGGCAAAGTACGTGTCGACATAACGGCTGGTACCGTACAACCAAATCCAATCAATAAAGGAACGATACTTCTTCCTGACAACCCGATCTTTCTTAATAGTTTATCCATAAAGAAGGCTACACGCGCAATATATCCACTATCTTCCATCATAGATAAAAAGAAGAATAGTGTCACAATGATTGGTAAGAAAGATAAGACAGAACCCACACCCGCAAAGATACCATCAATCACTAAACTATGTACGGCATAACTCACGTGAGCACTTGTCATCCATGCATCCACTACTTGTGTGATCCAATCAATACCTAGTTCTAATAAGCCTTGAAGCCATGCACCAACCACATTAAATGTTAGATAGAATACAAGCAGCATTATTCCAATAAACATAGGAATTGCGGTATATTTACCCGTTAAAATACGGTCAATTCTTTCACTTCGAATACGCTCTTTACTTTCCTTTGGTTTTACTACGGTTTGTTCACAAACCTTTTCAATAAAGGAAAAACGCATATCCGCAATGGCCGCACTATGATCGAGTCCACGCTCTTTTTCCATTTGAAGCACAATGTGCTCAATCATTTCTTTTTCGTTATCATCTAAATCCAAACGATCAAGAATCAAATTATCGCCTTCAATAATTTTACTAGCCGCAAAACGCAAAGGAATATCTACCTTTTTGGCATGATCTTCAATCAAATGACAGATGGAATGAATACAACGGTGAACGGCTCCACCAAAATCATCTTCTCCACAAAAATCTAAACGGCCTGGTCTTTCCTGATATTTTGCGATATGAATCGCATGTTCAATCAGTTCATTAACACCTTGGTTTTTAGCCGCAGAAATCGGTACAACTGGCACTCCAAGCATAGCCTCCATACCATTGATATCAATCGAACCTTGATTGTTGGACACTTCATCCATCATATTCAGTGCAACAACCATCGGAACATTCATTTCTAAGAGTTGCATAGTCAAATATAGATTTCGCTCAATATTTGTGGCATCTACAATATTAATGATAGCCTTAGGCTTATCATTTAACACAAAATTACGCGATACAATTTCTTCACTCGTATAAGGTGACATCGAATAAATACCCGGTAAATCTGTCACCATTGTATTTGGATACCCTTTGATTGGACCATCCTTTCGATCGACGGTTACACCCGGAAAATTTCCTACATGTTGATTCGATCCCGTTAATTGATTAAACAAAGTGGTTTTTCCACAGTTTTGATTTCCTACTAAGGCATATGTCAAACATGTTCCTTCTGGCAAAGGATGTTCATCTGCCTTTACATGATATTTACCATCTTCACCTAAACCAGGGTGAACGGTATTATTTATATTTTCTGCACTCTCATGCTTTCTTGTTCTCTCATCAATTAATTCAACCAATATTTTTTCAGCTTCATCTAAACGAAGCGATAATTCATAACCATGAATCTGCAATTCCATTGGATCACCCATAGGCGCAAACTTTACAACTGTAACCTCAGCTCCAGGTATAACTCCCATATCTAGAAAGTGTTGTCTTAATGCACCCGTTCCTCCAACGGCCTTTATCAATGCACTCTGTCCTATTTTTAACTCTTTTAACGTCATGCATATCCCTCCCTAATCAGTCTAATTATATCCACATTATTTGTGTAGTCAATTATCGTACATCATATTATTTTCAATTTCTTCATAAAAAAAGCTAAATGAAAATTCATTCACTTAGCTAATAATTTTTCCATTTGTTTCTATAACATTTTTATACCAATAGAAACTTTTCTTTTTATATCGTTTAAATGTGCCTGTACCATCATTATTTCGGTCAACATAAATAAAGCCATATCTTTTTTTCATTTCGGCAGTTGATGCACTTATTAAATCAATACATCCCCATGATGTATATCCCATAACTTCTACACCATCATCTTCGATTGCCTTTGAAACTTGTGCTAAATGATCATTCATATACTGAATTCTATAATCGTCCTCTACCCAATAACCATCTTTTTCTTCTGAAAGCAATGTATCTTTTGCACCCAAGCCATTTTCTACAATAAACAATGGTTTTTGGTAACGATCATAATATGTATTCAACAAATATCTTAACCCTTTTGGATCAATTTGCCATCCCCATTGACTTTCCTGTAAGTAAGGATTTTTTACTCCTGTAGTTAAATTTCCTTTACCTTTTTCATACTGTTCAGGATTTGAAGCAATACATTTCGACATATAGTAACTAAATGATAAAAAGTCACATGTATTTTTTAATATTTCTAAATCTTCATCAGTAGCATCAAGTACCACGCCTTCTTTTTCCATCATTTTTAATGCATAAGAAGGATAATATCCACGCATATGAATGTCTGTAAAGAAATATCCACGTTTACTCTCTTCCATAGTTGCAATTACATCATCTGGATTACATGTTCTTGGATAACTTGTAAGACCTAAAACCATACATCCAATTTTATTCTCAGAATCAATTTCGTGCCCAATTTTAGTTGCTAATGCACTTGCAACTAATTCATGGTGTGCTGCTTGATATAAATCTTGTGCACTTAACGAATTTTTTGGTGTCAAGATACCTGCACCCATCAAAGGAAAATGCCAAATACTGTTAATCTCATTAAATGTGATCCAATAATGAACTTTTCCTTTATAACGAGTAAATACGGTACGAACATATTTTTCATAAAATCCTATTAAATCTCTACTTCTCCATCCATCATACTTTTTTGCCAAATGATAAGGCGTTTCATAATGAGACAAAGTAACCAATGGCTCGATTCCGTACTTTTTGCATTCATCAAATACATTGTCGTAAAATTCTAGTCCTTTTTCGTTAGGTTTTTCATCATCGCCATTTGGGAAAATTCTAGACCATGCTATGCTCATTCGATACACCTTAAAACCCATTTCAGCAAATAAAGCAATGTCCTCTTTATAATGATGATATAAATCGATTCCTTCTAATTTTAAATTGTGTTTATCAATAACTTCACTAGGTCCTTGCATGATTCCATGTGGCATATAATCTTGAATACTAGCGCCTTTGCCATCTTCATTCCATGCACCCTCACATTGATTGGCTGCCGTAGCGCCTCCCCATAAAAACTCCTTAGGAAATTTCATTTTAACACCTAACTTTCTATTTTTTAACGAAAGACTTTCACTAATTCTTCGCCTACTTTTACATCTGATTTTTGTGTTTCAATTACATCAATAAATTGATCACTATTCGTGATAATAACTGGCGTTACCATATCGAAACCTTCTTTTTGTAATGCCTCTAAATCAAATTCAGCTAACAAATCACCCTTTTTTACGCTTTGACCACTCTTTACTTTAGCCTCAAAATATTTACCCTCTAAATTTACTGTATCTAATCCCAAATGAATAATTGCTTCAATTCCATCTACACTAGTTAAACCGTATGCATGTTTTGTAGGGAAAACAGTATTTACAACTCCATCAAAAGGAGCATATACTTTTCCTTCGCTTGGAAGAATTGCTACACCTGGACCCATGATTTTTTTAGAAAAAACGTCATCCTCAACGTTTTCTAAAGGAACAACTTTACCATTCATACAAGATGAAATTTCAGTATATTTATTCAATTTTGTGTTATCTGCTTCAATAACTTCACTATTAGAAGAAGTATCCTCGCTTTTTGGCACGCCAAACAATAAAGTTAATACAAATGAACTTACTAATGCAATTACAATACAAATAAATGCATTTCTAACGTTAGATAAATCATCACAAATATATACCGGTAATGCTGTTACCCCTGCAGTTGCGCTTGCATATGTACGCATATTTGTAAGTCCACCCCAAAGACCTGCAATACCACCGCTGATCATAACAGTCCAAAGAGGCTTTTTCAATTTCATAGTAACACCATAAAGAGCTGGTTCAGTAATTCCAAATAAAGCAGTTGTTGCACTAGATAATGCTGTTGATTTCATTTCTTTATCTTTCGTTCTTAATGCCACCGCAAAACATGCACCTGCCTGTGAAATATTACTTGCTAACATACCAGGACCTAACAATGTTCCATATCCTAATGTTGCATATTGTGCTAGTTGCACTGGCATAAAACTATAATGCATACCAGTCATAACAAACAACGGACAGAAAGCACCCATTAATACCGGAATTACCCAACGAGCTTGATTATTTAAGAAATCAAAAATATTACATAAGATATCACCAACAAATGAACCTAAAGGACCAATTATAGCAAATGCCAATGGTGTCATAATCAAGAATACAATTAAAGGAACTAAGAATACTTTAACTGCATTAGGGCTAATTTTCTTTGCAAACTTTTCCACATAAGATTGAGCCCAAACGATTAGAATTGCTGGCACTACACTACTTCCATACGATACTAGTTTAATTGGTAAACCAATAAATTTAAAAGCTTCTCCAGCGGATACAATTCCTGCATATGTTGGGTGAATCAACATAGCTCCTAAAACTGCAGCAATAAATGTATTACATCCAAATCTTTTAGCACTAGATACAGCCAAGAAAATAGGTAAGAAATAGAATGCTGAATCAGCTACCATCGCTAATAAAACATAAGTTTGTGAAGTAGCTTCTACTACATGAAATGCTGTCAATAAAGCTAATACAGCTTTGATCATACCTGCACCACAAATAGCAGGAATTACTGGTTGGAAAATCGCTGTAATTGCACCTAATACACGATTTACTAAAGATACATTTTCCTCACTATTCGCATTTACAGTTTCAGAAAAACTACCCATTTTTTTGATTTCATCGCATACATGAGATACATCTGATCCAATAACTACTTGGAATTGGCCATTTTTATTGACAACGCCTTGTACACCTTTTACTTTTTCTAAAGATTCTACATCCACCTTTGACACGTTTTTTAATGTAAATCTTAAACGAGTCATACAATTTGTAACGGATTCTATATTTTCTGTTCCACCAATATTTTTTACAACTTCATTGGCTATAGTTTCATACTTATTCATAATTTCCTCCTGTTTTTTGATAAATTTTAAGATTGGTACCATAATCTTTCAATTTCTAATATATGTAGACTGATTACACAGTTACTACCAAAAATAAAAACCTGAGCATATGAAAAAGACAACGAATCACTTCGAAATCATTCATAAGCTCAGGTTATTGCCTGCCTAACAGTTACAAGCCTGAATGCTAACTTTTAATTCTAGAACAAACACGATTAATATGTAACATAAAATACGTCATTTCTTCGTTTGTTAATTCTATGTCACAGCTCTCTTTAATATACTTCTTTACTTTTAAAGCACAACGATAAGCATCCGGATAACGCTCTTTAATTTGTTGATAAAGAATATCATCTGTATCTTGATTCAATTCTTTCGCAAACAATCTACGCGCAAAATACCGAATATGTGTAACAAAACGAGTATAATTCAAGGAATTTTCATCCAATTTTATTTGATAATGATATTCAACTATGTGCAAAATATCTTCTACCATTTTTGTCACTTTAACTGTTTGTGACATTTCCTCTCCACTTTGTTGTGCATTCACAAAATGCATTGCTATATATCCAGCCTCATCTTCGGTCATAATACATCCTGTTTCATATTGAATCATATCTAAAGATTTTAAAGCAGTTTTAAATTCATTTGGATAAAACTTTTTCACCTCAAATAATAATGCATTTTTTAAATTCTCATTCTTTTTATAACGACGAACAGCATACGTAATATGGTCAGATAAAGCTAAATATATGCTTGAATCAAATCTTACATCTAATTCTTTTTGTGCCATTTCAACTATGGATACGGTTAATTCTACATATTGTTGTGGAATTTCATCAAACAATTGAGAAAACTTTTCATTTAATTCGCTTTTATCAAAAACAAACTTTTTTTGAATCAATGACTCATCAATCAAATCTCCACTCTTTTTACCAAAAGCGATTCCCTTACCCATCACAATGACTTCTTCATCATTGTCATCTAATGCTAAAAGGGCATTGTTATTAAATGCTTTTTTTAATCTCATTCTCTCACCTGCTTACCAATATATAAAAAACACCTTAATCATATCAAAAAACAAATATCCAAAAAATATTTATTTATTAATATCATCAAGGTGTTGCCTGCCAACCAGTTACAATCCTCACTGAATGCGTTTACATGTTAACACGATGTTTTTGTTGTGTCAATTAAAAAATACAATAATTTTGCATACAATATATTTGACATATTTTGCTTACTTGTTTACAATTGAACTGTTCACAAGTAAACATTAGGAGGGCATATGTTGACTATAGAAGAATTTTTACGTTTATCCAATCGATTGCGTGAATATTACGGCAAACAAATCAAAGATCGATTTTCAGAATACACGTTTTCCCCAAATGAAATTTCGATTCTGATTTTACTACAAAACAACACATCCATTACAACAAGCACACAGCTTCGTGTTGTACTCGGTGTTTCAAAAGCTTTGGTTTCTCGAAGTATAACAAGTTTGGAACAAAAGGGATTGATCACATTGAAGAAAGTTTCAGAAAACAGAAGGATTTCTTATATTGAATTAACGGAAGAAGCGATTCCTATATTAGCAAAAATCTCTATTGAGATTGATAAAATCAATCAAGTTTTATTCAAGGATATTCCTATAAAAGATATTCAATGTATGATTGATACAATGAATAAAATGAATGAAAAAATAGAAGGAGCAAAATAAAATGAAATTCACAACAGCGTCCGAAGTAGATTTAGGACATGAAAAAGTTGGTAAGTTACTCTTTATGTTGGCGGTTCCTGCCATCTTAAGTCAAATTGTTAACTTACTCTATAATGTAGTTGACCGCATGTACATTGGTCACATTCAAGATGTAGGGGCCATCGCCCTAACAGGCGTAGGCGTTTGTTTACCAATTATTATGATTGTATCCGCCTTTGCATGTTTAGTCGGTATGGGAGGTGCACCAAGAGCTAGTATATATATGGGTAAGCAAGATAATCCTACTGCCGAAAAAATCATGGGTAACTGTTTTATCGCATTGATTATAATTTCATTAACTCTAACTGTATGTTTATTAGCTTTTCAAACACCATTACTACAATTATTCCAGGCAAGTTCAAAAACAATTGTATATGCCAAACAATATATGGGTATTTATGCCTTAGGAACCATTTTTGTCCAAATGACACTCGGAATGAATGCCTTTATTTCTTGTCAGGGATTCTCTAAAACAAGTATGATGACCGTTTTAATTGGAGCTATCTTAAACATTATTTTAGACCCTATCTTTATCTTTGGATTCAATATGGGCGTAAAAGGGGCTGCATTAGCTACCATTATTTCGCAAGCTATCAGTGCAATCTGGGTCATTCATTTCTTGAGTGGTAAACAGACGGTTCTTAAGTTAAAAAAAGAAAATTTTAAAATCGTACCAAGCCTATTATTTCCTAGTTTAGCTTTAGGTATTGCACCTTTTGTGATGCAGTCAACAGAAAGCTTGATTTCTTTATGTTTCAATATGCAGCTATCTAAATTTAGTGGGGACGTTGCGATTGGAAGTATGACCATTCTAACGAGTGTTATGCAGTTTGCAATGATGCCAATACAAGGATTAACGCAAGGTGGACAACCCATCATCAGTTACAACTTTGGTGCTAAAAATGCTCAGCGCGTTAAAAAAGGCTTTTTACTTCAAACCCTATGTTGTTTCACATACGCAAGTATCATCTGGATTCTAGTGGAATTATTCCCTCAAGTATTTATTTCTATTTTCACAAACGATTCAGACTTGATGACAATGGCAACCTGGGCCATTCGTATCTATATGGCATGCGTATTATTGATGGGACTTCAGATTTCTTGCCAGCAAACCTTCATTGCGTTTGGAAATGCCAAGATTTCCGTTTTCTTAGCTATCTTTAGAAAGATCATTGTCTTAATTCCATTGATTTTTATCTTACCAAACATCTTATCCGATCATATCTTTGCGGTATTTGTTGCAGAACCAATCGCAGACTTTATTGCGGTAAGCACAACAGTAACATTGTTTTTTAAAAACTTTAAAAAGACATTAGCACAAATGAGTTATGAAAAGTCATAACTCATTTTTTAGTATATTCAATAATTCTTCTTTCATATTCTTTTCCGGATGATAAAAAGCGTATTTTAAACACATATTCAAAGCTTCTTGAATCTGTTTTCCTCTTAAATTTGTAGCTTCTATAATATCTTTTCCATTCAACGCAAGTTGAGATATACTCATACAACGATTTCTATTTTGGATGTAATACGCATAGAAAAGTTCTACATCTTTAGCTGATTTTTGCCCTAATTCAGAATGGGCCATCGCATCACAATAGCGAATTTGAAGCAAGTTCAACAAGTGTTCTTCATCCAAATGATATGTAACACGATACTTATAAATACAATCTAAATCACAGGTAAATTTATCGTCATGATGTAAGACATAGAATGGAATCCACTTTCTTTGTTCATTTGTAAGTTTAAAACGTCGACAAAGCTCTTTAGACAATTCACTTCCTACCTTCGCATGATGCTTAAAATGATCCTTTCCATTCGAATCAGTTGTCTTTACTTGTATTTTGCCTAGGTCGTGGAGTAATAACGCAAAGGCCAAAGTTTCATCATATGGTTTTAAATAGCACATCGCATCTAAAGTATGATGCAAGACATCGGTATAGTGATAGATTGAGTTTTGACTACACCTCAATGCCAAATCCAACTCATTAAATACAGGTTTTAAAAGAAGTGTCATATCTGCCAATACTTGTGGATTTGTTTCCATGATTTCTTTTAATTCATGTACGATTCTTTCTATAGATACATATTGAATCAAAGATGCATTTGTATCGATGGATTTTTTTACTGTTTCATCCATCGAAAAGCCTAGTTTTGCACAAAAACGATAGGCACGCAACATTCTTAGAGCATCTTCATTAAATCTTCGATCTGGATTACCCACACATCGAATGACTTTAGCTTTAAGATCGAATTGTCCTTTATAGGGATCAATCAAACCCCGACTTGGATGATAAGCCATCGCATTCACAGTAAAATCACGTCTTGATAAATCTTCTTCAATTGTTGAAACATATTTCACACTGTCCGGATGACGATGATCCTTGTATTCACTCTCTAAACGAAAGGTTGTAATTTCAACGGGTGAATTCGATAAAACCGTTACCGTTCCATGTTTGAGTCCTGTTCCCACACTTCGATCAAATAAATTTAGTATTACTTCGGGTTTGGCACTTGTACAAATATCATAATCATGAATTGAGCGATCGAGTAAATCATCACGTACACATCCTCCTACCACATACGCTTCATATCCAATACCATTTATTTTTTGAATGATTTCTAATATATATTCAGGTAATTTCATACTTCTATTATATAAGAATCGGACAAATATATTCTACCTATTATTATGATAATATTTCGTGCTCATACATACTCTAGAAGGCATCAATTTTTAACAGAAAATATGTCAAAAAACTAATTCACTAAAAAATGCAGACTATTTTTTTGAGCCTGCATATCTTTTCTGATTAATTCTTTGATATATCCCATTTTAGATTCGACTTCATCCAATTTCTTTATGATGTCTGCGTCCGTGTTGTAACTTAAACGAAGGCAAATCATTTTTGTATTAATCTTATTCGATTTGTTGTTAGCTCTAATCTTTGCTTCAGAAGCCACTCAAAATTTCTCCTATTCGCTATACATAAATGCGAAACTATTACTTATTTTTTCTTTTCATTTAATAAAAAGGTGCTGAATTGCACCTTAATTGGGTAACCAATTTTAATTAGGGTCATTATTTTTGGGGTCTATTTTAGGGTCAATTTTAGGGGCGACTTTTGGGGTCTCCAAATTGGCTCTTTTTTCTTTCCTTTTTTTGACATGAACAACTATCTCTTTACCTGTTTTTCTATATTTGTTTATTGGTAATTATTTAGAGGCGTTTATAACCTGCTCTAAAAACTTTTTAAAGTTTTTAGAGTATCTTATCTTCTATAATGAATGTGTTGTGTTTTTCTACGTTGTTCAGGAGGTAAAATTTATTATGGAACACAACACGAATCAAAATTCTAATTATCTGGCTCTTCTTAATCTGACTGATGATGGTACATACACTGTTACTAAGATTGAAATCATCGGTTCTGATAAATTTGTTTATATCGAAAAAAACTTAAAGCCTACTCTTTGCCCTATGTGTCAGTCTCGTATGCATTCCAAGGGTATCTATGTTCGTAAAGTAAATCATCCAATCTCTCAGGATTCAATGAACACTTACTTGATAGTACGCCAGCGCAGATGGGTGTGTAAGGAGTTCGGACTCACAGAGAATGATTCCTTTCCGTTTTTGGATAAATACTCACATTCTTCAAATATCACGCCATATTTGATTCTTAATGCATTCAAGACTCTTACTAAATCAACAGCCGAGATTGCAGCTCAATTCAATATATCTGATTCAGCTGCCCGTCTTATATTCAAGCGCTATGTGGATCTTCCTAGACTTCCTTTGCCTGAATACATATCTGTAGATGAAGTATATCTGGACATCAGTAATACCGAAAAATATGCATTTGTCATTATGGATTTTTCTACTGGAGAAATCATCGATATCGTTCATAATCGATGGCATTCTACACTTGAAAACTACTTTCTATCTATTCCACTTAAGGAAAGATTAAATGTCAAAGGTGTAATATCTGATGCTTATAAGACTTATCTTACTATGCCTGAAGAGTATTTTCCTAATGCGGTCACAATCCTCGATTCGTTTCATGTAGTAAAGGTTATAATATCTCGCATGAATACTTACATCTACAAAGTAATGAAGAGATACAAAAAAAGAGACGAACAAAGGCTAAAAGAAAAAAATCACGATACGAACCGTGATGATAAATCTATAAAGCCTTCTAAAGAAGTAATTCTGTTACAAAACTATAAATGGGTTATCCTTAAAAACCATGATGAAATTAATTATTCAACAAAACGCTATTATCATAAAATGCTAGGTATGAATGTAGATACATTCACCATTGAGAAAATGTTTCTAGAACTGGATCCAAACTTTGAAAAGCTTCGTGATCTAAAAGAGGATTATATTGAATTCAACAATCAGGAATACGAAAGTGAATTCGATGTACTGACAAATCTAAACGCTTTGATCAACAAATATAAATATTCAGATCAGTCGATATTTAGTGATTTTGCCTTGTTTCTTATCAAGAACAAGGAACCTATCGTTAATTCCTTTATTAAAGTAAAGGTCTATAGAAAGAGTGCAAGAAACGAGCAAGAATACTATGCACGTCTTTCCAATGGACCTATGGAGTCTTTCAACCGAAAGCCGAAAGATCTTAAGAGAGAATCGAGAGGATTCTCTGATTTTAATTATACACGCAATCGCATTCTCTGGGCTACAAGAGACAATCCAAGCGTTAGAGGTATTCCTAAACCAAAAGATGAGATCAAAAAGAATAAAGGAAAAAAACGCGGATCATATAATAAGAAAAAATAATATAAAAATATAACTACAATTTAATAATCACAGTAAGAAAAACACAACTAAAAAAAAGATGCATTTCTGCATGTACCAACATACAGATTTACATCTCTTTTGAATTTGAAATTTTAACGAATATTCACAGACCCCGAACTAGACCCCAAATGATTGCGCTAAAACCCTAAATGATTTTGGTTACCCCCTTAATTACTTTGTAACCTTTACATATGTTGGAATTGTATCCGCCATAATTTTCTTGGCAAGTTCCATACTGCCAAACATAAATTCAAAACCTTTTCCATAACTTACAGGCGTACAGAAGTTTCCTAAATCTTGAATTGTTTGTTTATCATCATTGATCATATCTACAACTAAGAACCAGTGGCTAGGCTGATCCTTCACAATTCTTTCTTTCAAATAAATAGAAAGAATGTCTGGGTGAGAGTCACCAAATTCACAGATAGCTCTTTGAAGTTCTGTTACACTTGAAATAGGATCACGAAGCTTTAAACTATCACCTTTATGAATTGGATTTTCACTCACTTGTGAACCGCGATTTTTATCAAGTTCAACCAATAAGTTGCAGTCTAATAAAACATTCGCTCCAAATGGATCGATCACAATACCATGAATCTGATTTAATGCCATCTTCACAAATGGCATATATTGATTATATGTCATAACCAAGGAATGGATTTCACTATCTTGATCCCATTTTTTCAATTGATCCATACTTGAGAAGACAGGAAAGAAACTATCTCCCTTATCATTTTGAATCAAAGACAATTGGAATTGTGTATTTGGTTCAAAGACTAAGACGCCCTTTTCATTGCGAGAAGGATCTTTATCCCATTGTGCTGGAATCAGAAAATTAGTCGAAATAAACGCATCCAACAAGTTTCTAAACGCTGAATCTGTTTTTTCTCTATTAAATACAATTAATGTTTCTTGTAGTTTTTCATTTTTAAATTCATTTACCATAATTATTCCCCTGAAATTGTACACTTTTCAAATGCGATACTTGGACTTACAACCTGGTGATAACTCCAATCTAAATCGTTACCCACACTAATTACGTGTTTCATCATATTTAAGAAATTATTTGCGACGGTAACCAAAGTAACATTCTTATCTCTTTTACCATCCTTTACCCAGAAGCCTGAACATTGTAGTGAGAAGTTTGTAGAAACAAAATCAAGTCCAGCATGAAGACCTGCTAAATTTTGTACGACAAAGCCATCCTTAATTTTTGTACATAAATCCTCAAAGCTATCATTTCCAGGTACGATGTAACAATTCATTGGCTGTACACTTACGCTAGATGCATAGCCCGATTTAAAGCCATTTCCTGTACTATTTGTATGCATTCGATTGGCACTTCTTGTGTCATGAAGCATCATAACATATTTTCCGTGATCCACCAAAGTTTTTGAAGAAGTTGGACACCCCTCATCATCAAAATTGGCAATACTTAAACAATCCGTATTCTTTGGATTATCAATAATTGTGATTTGTTCAGAGAAAATTTGTTCATTAAACTTATCTTTTAAAGGTGAAATTCCCTTATACATTAATTCCCCATTAAATAAACCAGTAAAGGCGGCAAATAAAGATGTCATCGCATCCCTTTCAAAGATGACTGGACATGTACAGCTTGGAATTGGTGTGGCCTTTAATTTATTTAAAGCTTTATCGCAAACACGAGAAACGAATGAATCTAAATCATATTGTTCAAAGTCATATACAACTTCAACTAAACTAGCATCCTTGACTTCTTCCTCTTCTTTAACGACAACACTGGCAACAATGTACTGCATTTCATCTGCATCTTGTACATCCATGCCTAAGCTATTCACAATACTGCGACTTCCACTGCCTTGGCTATATCCTAAATATCCAACTTGAATGACACGTGGATCATAGGCTAGAATCTTAGCTTCTAAGCTTTGAAGAATATTCTTCACATATTCTGTACTAGCCATATTCCAAGTCACATCTTTTTTTACGTACTCAATTGGTTCTGGTTTTCTTAATGAATCGGTTTCTTCATTTGAAATAATATGTGCTTGTGCAATCAGTGACTTTAAAACAGTTTCACACATAGAATCATCTATTTCTTCCAATGCCATATTGGCCATTTTTCCATCTACAATTCCACGAATACTTGTACCTGTCACTTTACTGGATACTAAAGTGTCCATTTGGCCTTGAAACCAAGTCATTTCTTTTTCAACCGTTGTAGATTGATAGATTTCAAATTCCTGAATACCTAGGCCAAGTGCTTTCTCAATCCATACTTGTTTATTCATTGGCCGTACCTCCTACTGTAATTTGTGAAACACGAATGGCTGGCTGACCTACATCGGTAGGAATTGAACCAGAACTAGAGCCACACATACCTTGTCCACGCTCTAAGTTTTTACCAACGCGATCAATATTAAATAGGATATCCGCACCATTACCAATCAAAGAAGCCCCTTTTACTGGATACGAAATCTTGCCATCTTCAATTAAATAACCTTCTAATACGGCAAAGTTAAATTCTCCGGTTTGTGGATTTACACTTCCACCACCCATTTTCTTCGCATATAGTCCTCGCTTAATTCCTTCAAACATTTGGTCAAAATCATCATTTCCAGCCGCAATATATGTATTTGTCATACGTGAAGTTGGTTCAAATTTATAAGACTGACGACGCGAACTTGAAGTCGATTCAAGACCCATCCTTCGACCATTCAAGCGGTCTATCATATAACTCTTTAAAATACCATTCTCAATTAATACACGTTTTTGTTGGGGATTACCCTCATCATCGACGTTTTGTGAGCCCCACGCATTTGGAATTGTGCCATCATCAATAGCTGTAACTTTATCACTTGCGACTTTTTGACCTAATTTATTACAGAATACACTCTGATTTTTACTGACTGAACTTGCCTCTAGAGCATGTCCACAAGCTTCATGGAAAATAACACCGCCAAAGCCATTATCAATAATGACCGGCATTTTTCCCGATGGACAATCTTTCGCCTCTAATAATACTAATGCAATACGACTTGCTTCTTGTCCAATAGATTCTGGTGTTCTTTCTTCAAAGAATTCTAAGCCTTTACTTGCACCTGGTGCTTCATAACCAGATTGTAAGTTTTGGCCATCTTGGGCAAAAGAGGATACAGACATACGACAACGAATTCTTGTATCATGTACGAGTCTTCCTTCACTATTTGAAATCTGTACATTTTGACATACACTTGCCAACCCTACAGATACTTTTTGAATTTGATCTGAATATGCCTTTGCCGCATCACTTGCACGTATCATTAAGGCAACTTTCGTTTCTAATGAAGCTTTGACAGGATTTTCCTTGATTGGATGAAGATTTTCATGAGTTTCTTCAACCAAAGAGACAGATACGGATTTAGATTCTATGCCAAATCCTCCACGCAAATCATCCACTAAGGTATTTAATGATTCTTCATTTGTTTCATTTGTGTATCCATATACAGATTGCACACCTTTATATAGACGAATTCCAATGCCGGCACGAATCAATACATTTGTATCTTCTAATTTTCCATTCAACATGGATAAAGATTCGGTTGTACCTTCTTCTTCAAAGATTTCGGCAAAATCACAAGAAGAAGCCATACAACGTTCTAATAATTTTTCTAATTGTTCCTTCTTTAACATACTTATCCCTCAATGCAATCTACAAATCGTTTTGTGATTAATTGAGGACGAGTAATAATAGATCCTACTACAACACTAAAGCATCCAAGTTCTAATACACGGCGTGCTTTTTCTGGTGTATCAATATTTCCTTCGGCAATCATTGGTACGTTTGATTGTTCTAAATATTTACGCATTAACTCAAAATCATTTGTTTCAACTTTGTCGCCCTTACTTTCTTCTGTATATCCAACTAATGTTGTTCCTACAAAATCAAAGCCTAATTGAGCGGCATGAAGACACTCTTCTAATGTAGAGCAGTCTGCCATTAATTTTTGTTCTGGATACTTAGCACGAATATCAGCATACAATTCATCTAAAGTTCTTCCATCTGGACGAACACGACAAGTTGCATCTAAGGCAACGATTTCTGGATGTGCCCCTTCAATCAATTCATCAATTTCTTTCATTGTAGGTGTAATAAATACTGGACAGTCCCCATATACTCTTTTAATAATTCCAATAACTGGTAAATCAACTTCTTTTTGAATTTCATTAATATCCTCTACAGTATTAGCACGAATACCTTTAGCGCCTCCCCATTTAGCCGCTCTAGCCATACGTCCCATAATAAAAGATGAATGTAAAGGTTCATCTGGAAGTGCCTGACAAGATACGATTAAGTGTCCTTTTACTGATTCAATGTTACTCATGATTTAAATCTCCTTCTTCTTACTTAATATATAGGTAATTATACTACGTATATAAGTGTAAAAACACGAAATTAAAAAAAATTAAAAAAATTTTAAAAAAGTGCTTGCAATCATTTTAAAGTGATGGTATATTTAATGGGCACTGAGCGAGACACAAAAGCTCAGTTGAAATAAATGCGCCCATAGCTCAACTGGATAGAGCGTTTGACTACGGATCAAAAGGTTGTGGGTTCGATTCCTGCTGGGCGCGCCATTTATTTTTTTCTAAAAATATCGGGATGTAGCACAGCTTGGTAGTGCACTTGATTTGGGATCAAGGGGTCGCAGGTTCAAATCCTGTCATCCCGACCATTATTTTATTTAATTCGGCTGGGTAGCTTAGTTGGCTAGAGCATCCGGTTCATACCCGGAAGGTCGTGAGTTCGAGTCTCACTCCAGCCACCAACGAGTTTAACTTGGACCCTTAGCTCAGTTGGTCAGAGCATCCGGCTCATAACCGGCGGGTCGTAGGTTCGAGTCCTACAGGGTCCACCAATTATACATGTGCAGAAGTACCCAAGTGGCTGAAGGGTCCGGTCTTGAAAACCGGTAGGTCGTGCGAGCGGCGCCTGGGTTCGAATCCCAGCTTCTGCGCCATCTTAATTAATTCACATCGCGGGATAGAGCAGTCTGGTAGCTCGTCGGGCTCATAACCCGGAGGTCGTTGGTTCAAATCCTTCTCCCGCAACCATGTGGTCTCATAGCTCAGTTGGTAGAGCAAAGGACTGAAAATCCTTGTGTCGTTGGTTCGATTCCGACTGAGACCACCATTTGTCAAAGATTGCACCTAGCATTTGCCAGGTGCTTTTTTTATGCCTTATTTAAAGCATATTCTCACATTATGGTTATATTCAATATCATCAATAAAAGCAAATTCATACTCTCTTTTAGATAAAAGTTACAAAAAAATCGCAAAAAATTTTCAAAGCATATTAAAACGGATAGTAAATTATCCGCTTTTTTCATCGATTTCGATTGTTTTTATTTCCCTTTAATTCAGGTGGTATGCTGAATGAAATATAAGACGATTATTATAGTAACTACTAGAATACCAACAACTAATTTGTATTTAGCATAGTCTTTCATTCCTTTGTTCACATCATTTAATTTTCGATTATCTTCATTCAATTTATCAATCATCTTTCTTTGTTCATCTGTCATATACCACACCTCCTCTATTCACCATCATAACAACATCAACCGAAGCAACCTGATCACGATCTAATAAACATGGTCTAGCAACATCTGTCATACGACTTGTTTATTAAAATCATAACTTTCTAAGTTTTAATGTTCTTTTAATCACAATCAACATAATACAGATACCAATAAGTGCTAAGATTATCATCGGTGTAACACTATGATCATAAAAAGCAAAGTAACAAATACTAATCAGAATCAAGACCAATAACTTTATATATCCATAGATTGCATTTTCATCATTAAATTGCCAAATATAAAATATTGATATTTTGGTATAAGCAACGTGCTTTTTACAAAAATCGAAAAATAAACAATTAATAATGAATATTGTCAATATGAGAAACAAAAATTTAGTATGATTGTGACAACTGAATAAATCAATTAAAAGTATAATCAAATCCATTATTAAAAATAATATTGTATATCTGTTTAATCTTTTCGATAAATTTTCGCATCTCATCTTTAGAACATCCTCCTATAATCTGATTTAGTATTTCATTTTAAATATGGATTCTTTTGCATATATTGGAATTACATGCATGTACAATAACAAGTAAGCAAAATAACTAATTAAATTTTCATATATTTTGTTCTTTTCAAGGATAGCGCTATCTTCAAGTACAAAATATCATTAATTGTTATTTTTAGCAATAGTTATTTTTATTTTTAATTGTTGCGACAATTAAAAATAGAGGCTAAAATATTCATGGGTGAAAAACATATATGAAAAAATTATCAAAAAGAGAAAATCAAATTATGATTGCTTTGTGGAATTCTTCTGTTCCATTGTCTGCTAGTGCTTTAAAGAAAAATTTAGATGAAGATGTTAGTATATATACAATTCAACAAGTCCTTCAGAAATTGCTTAAAAAAGATTATATAAAAGTAGATAGAATCGTTCAGCACGAAAAAGCTCTAATGCGAGAATATGTACCTGTAATTTCTCAAGTTGAATATATTACAAGTTTTGTAAATCAAAAAACATCTTTTGAATTAGCTTCAAATTTCATAAAAGAAACCGACAATTTAGATGCTATTATCGAATTAGAAAAACTTATAAATATCAAATTCAAAGAAAAGGGAATAAAGTAAATGCAGTTGACCCTTTCATCGTTATTTATTACAATCTTTTTTACTGCCATTCTGATTCTTATTTTTAATGCATTACTAACATGCAAAAAAAGTTATATGTTTTTTAGAACTGATTTTCTTTCTGTCCTAGCTATAATTATAGTTTTACGTCTATTATTTCCTATTGAATTTAAATTTACGCAATCAATAGCAGCTACACCGATTATGAATCCGTTTTATAACATAATGCATTATAAATTTCATTCATTTGAGATTTATAATTTACTTCTTCTTATATGGGTTATAGGAATTATTATCAAATCCATTGAATATATCTTTTCAGTATCTCAGTCAAACAAAAATTATAAACTACTCATTTCTAATCCAGTCAAATTAGAAACAAATGATTTAGATGCAGAATTAGCTATTTTCCCTATTTTTAGCAGTCAATTTTTATATGTTCCTACAGTATTTACCACAAAAAAGAGTATATTTCTTCCTACGACTTTATACACTAAAAGCGAACTGAATAATATTTTACGACATGAGATCAGTCATGTTCAACATCATGACGGTTCAATAAAACATATTATAAATCTTGTTGTGATTCTATACTGGTGGAATCCACTTGTATATATATTTAGAAATCAAATACATTTACTTTTAGAGATGTGTGCTGATTATAAAAGCACAAAAAATTTCAATGAGGTAGAAAGCAATCAATACATTAGAGACTTAATAAATATACAAAAAAAGACTACTATTTATAATCAAGTGCACAAATATAGTAATTCGAATATTATTGATGAAAGTATAAAAGTTCTTGAATATAGGATAAACTATATGATAGAGAACAAATACAAGAAAAAAACCAACAAATTACTATTAGCCACATTGATTTTGTTTCCATTTCTAACAAACTCTATCATATTAGAGCCTTCTTTCCCTGCTCCTGACGAACATGAGTTATTATCAGAAAAAGATTTAAAAAATGGATATATAACAGTGAATAAAGATGGTACTTATACATTTCATGTCGGTAAACTTAAAGGTATTATCAACAATCCAAAATCTAAAGAATTTAAAGACATTCCAATCATAAAAGGAGAATAAGTATAATGAAAAATTTATTATTTAGTCTATTTATTTCTATTTTTACTATACTAAATACAATACCAATCCAAATATCTGCAAAAGAAGAGTTCTCTAACCAAAGCATAATTCAACCAGTATCTGATATCAAAATATGGAAATATAAAGCAATAAACGGACATGTATGTAAACGACTTTGGAATAGTTCTCGAAAGCGTTGGGAAACTAATTGGATTCCATGTTAATTATGTAATATTCCATTTATTTC